>RCUQ01000136.1_pt1 | contig 58970 bp, 54 predicted proteins | sample 2166351 | NCBI WGS metagenome assembly RCUQ01 (sample SAMN09932597, study PRJNA488358) | compost metagenome | feature: garden; material: soil; isolation source: compost soil in acetonitrile-enriched culture | place: Germany: Experimental Botanical Garden Goettingen | collected 2016-01-27
TAATCCACCCAATCGCAATGGACCCAGGTCTACGTTTTGCGATCCGTGAAGGTGGCCGTACAGTTGGTGCTGGTGTAGTTGCTAAAGTAACTGCATAATTATAAAATAAAATTACAAATTGGGGTTTCGGCTCCAATTTGTTTTGCAGGTCAGTAGTTCAATTGGTAGAGCGTCGGTCTCCAAAACCGAATGTTGGGGGTTCGAGTCCCTCCTGGCCTGCCAACTTTTTTATAAAAGACGCTTGATGTCGGCAAAACTGGTCATATAATAAGTCGCGAAACCTACGACGAGTACAAAAATGTCGAATGAAAAATTACGCGACGCACAAAGCGACGCGGCAATCCCTCAAAGAAATAATTCTGCTGAAGTAGTTAAATCTGGTTCTCCCCTAGACGTAGTCTTATGGATTATCGCATTGATTTTATTAATTGGTGCGACCATGGTGAATCAACACCTACCAGCGTATTGGGCACCAGCCAATGATATCTGGGTGCGCGTTGGGGTAATTTTGGCTTGTATCATCGTGGCATTCGGTTTATTATACGCCACCCATCAAGGCAAAGGCTTTGCTCGTTTGTTGAGAGACTCACGAATTGAGCTGCGTCGCGTGACTTGGCCAACGAAGCAAGAGACCATGACCACATCTTGGCAGGTGCTTGCGGTTGTAGTTGTTGCATCCATTTTATTGTGGTGTTTTGACTACATTTTGGGCTGGTTAATGAAGTTTATTATCGGGTAAGAGAGCTATGAAACGTTGGTACATTATTCATGCCTATTCAGGTTATGAAAAACAAGTGATGCGTTCACTTAATGATCGAATCCAGCGTAGCGCTGTAGCCGATAGCTTTGGTGAAGTCCTTGTTCCTACCGAAGAAGTGGTAGAAATGAAGGATGGTAAGAAGCGTAAATCTGAACGTAAGTTCTTTCCAGGCTATGTATTGGTCGAAATGGAAATGAATGATGAAACTTGGCACATTGTTAAAGAATGTCCAAAAGTTTTAGGTTTTATTGGTGGTACGGCTGAGAAACCGGCGCCAATTACCCAACGTGAAGCAGATGCGATTCTTGCTCGTGTACGCAATACTGGTGAAGCACCACGTCCGAAGACGATGTTTGAACCAGGCGAAGAATTACTCGTAATTGACGGTCCATTCACAGACTTTAAAGGTGTGGTGGAAGAAGTTCTATACGAAAAGTCACGTTTAACGTTGACCATTAATGTATTTAATCGACCAACTCAGGTTGAGCTGGAATTTCGCCAAGTCGAAAAATCAGTTTAATTCGAAGTGGTTGAAAAACGCCTGGCTTATTGATAAGTCAGGCATTGTTGTTGTAACGGTATCGTTACTTAGAAATTGGGGAGCCTTCATCGGCGTTTGTACCCAGAGGTAATTTGAAATGGCTAAGAAGATTGACGGCTATATCAAGCTGCAAGTTCCAGCTGGTAAAGCGAATCCATCTCCACCGATTGGTCCTGCATTGGGTCAACGTGGTGTTAACATCATGGCATTCTGTAAAGAATTCAATGCTGCGACACAAAAACTTGAAGTTGGTTTACCAATTCCAGTCGTGATCACTGTGTACAACGACAAGTCGTTCACATTCATCATGAAAACTCCTCCTGCATCTATTCTTCTTAAGAAAGCTGCTGGTATCCAAAAGGGTTCTGCTGTACCTAACAAAACTAAAGTTGGTAAGTTGACTCGTGCTCAATTGGAAGAAATCGCGACTACTAAAGAACCAGATTTAACTGGTGCTGATTTAGACGCACGTGTTCGTACCATCGCTGGTTCTGCACGTTCTATGGGCTTGGAAGTGGAGCTATAAGACATGGCAAAGTTAACTAAACGTCAAAAAGCCATTGCTGCTGCTATTGAAGCAAACAAAGTTTACACTTTAGAAGAAGCAGTAGCTGTTCTTGCTGGTCTTCCTGCTGCAAAATTCAAAGAATCTTTGGATGTTGCGGTAAACCTAGGTGTTGACCCTCGTAAATCTGACCAAGTTGTTCGTGGCGCGACTACACTTCCTGCAGGTACTGGTAAAACTGTACGTGTAGCTGTGTTTGCTCAAGGCGCTGCTGCTGAAGCTGCTAAAGCTGAAGGCGCGGACATCGTTGGTTTTGATGACCTTGCTGAAAGCATCCAAGCGGGTAACCTTGACTTTGACGTAGTGATTGCTGCTCCTGATGCAATGCGCGTTGTGGGTAAGTTAGGTACGATTCTTGGTCCACGTGGCTTAATGCCAAACCCTAAAGTGGGTACTGTAACTCCTGACGTAGCTGGTGCAGTTAAAAATGCAAAAGCTGGTCAAGCACGTTACCGTGTAGATAAAGCGGGTATTATCCACGCTGCGATCGGTCAAGTAGATTTCTCTGCTGAAGCTGTTCGTCAAAACGTTGAAACTTTGATTGCAGACTTGAAAAAGTTAAAGCCTGCGACATCTAAAGGTGTATACATCAAAAAGATCACTTTGAGCTCAACTATGGGTCCTGGTCTTACTGTTGATGTAAGCAACGTTTCTAACTAAGTTTAAAACTTGGTCAAGAATTTTAAAGTCCTGATTGAGGGCAGAGTATAAAAAATCATAGATTTTTTATACTCATTCAAAGTAATGCTTTGTTTCCTCACTCATCAGGCGGACTTTGAATTGATAAATGTAAATTTATCAGCGTCAAAGACCACAGGCGAAGAGACTTCTTTTGAATATCTTCTTAATAGCCCAGCCTGCGTAGACGCGGTGGTGTGATTTATTCCTCCTCCGCGTGTAAGTCAAATCTTTGTTGACTTGCGAATTGGGAGTGTACTTTTTTGAGTACATAAATCACCGTTAGGAGGTTTTACAATGGCTCTTCTTATTGAAAGCAAAAAACAGATCGTTGCTGAAGTGGCTCAAACTGCTTCTACAGCGTTCGCTGCCGTTGTTGCTGACTATCAAGGTTTAACTGTTGAGCAATTAACTGCTCTTCGTGTTGAAGCTCGTAAACTAGGTGTTGCTACACGCGTTGTACGTAATACTTTGGCTAAACGTGCTCTTCAAGATACGCAATTTGCAGTCTTGAATGACAACCTTGTTGGCCCAACAATCTTAGCATTCTCAACTTCTGAAGACGATATGGGTGCAGCTGCACGCTTGTTTGAAGAATTTGCTAAAACTAACAAAGCATTTGAATTAAAAGCTGCTGCATTTGACGGCAAACTTTATCAAGGTGCTGAAGTTAGCGTTATCGCAAACCTTCCAAACCAAGAAAAAGCGCTTACTATGCTCGCATCTGTTCTTCAAGCTCCTATTTCGAAATTGGGTCGCTTACTTACAGCGCTTCAAGAGAAAAACGAGTCAGAAGCTGCTTAAGCTTAAATCTACTTCCACACCATTCAATACCCATTTGGAGTTAATCTCATGGCTTTAACAAACGAAGAAATCCTAAACGCAGTTGCTGAAAAAACTGTTCTTGAACTTGTTGAACTTATTTCTGCTTTTGAAGAAAAATTCAACGTATCTGCTGCTGCTGTAGCTGTAGCTGCTGCCCCTGCTGCTGCTGCTGCTGAAGAACAAACTGAATTCAACGTTGAGTTGACTTCTTTTGGTGCTAACAAAGTAGCTGTAATTAAAGCAGTTCGTGAAGCAACTGGCCTTGGTCTTAAAGAAGCTAAAGACCTAGTTGAAGGTGCTCCACAAGTTCTTAAAGAAGGCATTTCTAAAGAAGAAGGCGAAGAACTTAAGAAGAAACTTGAAGAAGCTGGTGCTACAGTTACACTTAAGTAATTGTAAAAGGAGTCGGTTTTTAAATCGGCTCCATAAAATGGCTGATGGCTCTTGGGTCATCAGCCTTTTTGCGTTACAATAATCGGCTCGATTTTTGTTTGTTCTGTACAATAATTGTCGCGTTTTAGAATAATCAGAGTAATTTCAAATGTTTACCAATATTTTTATTTTTAAAAAATATTGTTAAGCGTTTTAATACCACTAAAAATTGCAGCATTTGTAAACAGTGGTGGCCATATCGGCCTGTGTAATTCCTTCTGAGCCCGTTCTGCAGGCGGGCTTGGTTTACTTTCCGAGGACTCCAGATGGCATACTCATATACCGAAAAGAAACGGATCCGTAAGAATTTTGGTAAATTGCCTAGTGTTATGGATGCTCCGTACTTGCTCGCGATTCAAGTCGACTCGTACAGAACATTTTTACAAGATGGCAAATCACCAAAAAACCGCGAAGATATCGGTCTGCAAGCCGCGTTTCGTTCAGTTTTTCCTATAGAAAGTTATTCTGGCAATGCTGCTTTAGAATTTGTTGAGTATAGTCTTGGTAAGCCTGAGTTTGATGTACGCGAATGTATTCTTCGTGGCTCAACTTATGCAGCACCAATGCGCGTAAAAATTCGTTTGATCTTAAAAGATCGCGAAACTAAATCAATTAAAGACGTGCGCGAGCAAGAAGTGTACATGGGTGAAATGCCACTCATGACCGATAACGGTACATTCGTTATTAATGGTACTGAGCGTGTAATCGTATCTCAATTACACCGTTCACCGGGCGTATTCTTTGACCACGATAAAGGCAAAACCCACTCTAGTGGTAAAGTGCTTTATTCTGCGCGTATTATTCCTTACCGTGGTTCATGGTTAGACTTTGAATTTGACGCAAAAGACCTTGTATTTGTGCGTATTGACCGTCGTCGTAAATTACTTGCGACTGTGGTTCTTCGTGCTTTGGGTTATAACAATGCGCAAATCTTAGACTTGTTCTATGAAAAAGTGCCTGTATACCTAGACATGGGTAGCTACCAGATTGACCTTGTTCCAGAACGCTTGCGTGGCGAAATGGCACAATTTGACATCGTAGACAATGATGGCAAAACCATTGTTGAGCAAGGCAAGCGTATCAACGCGCGTCATGTGCGTCAAATGGAAGCTGCTGGCCTAGAAAAGCTTTCTGTGCCAGATGAGTACTTGTACGAGCGTATTACTGCAGAAGACATCTCACTTAAAGATGGTGATGTGATTGCAGCAAATACCTTGTTAAGCCATGAAGTGATGGTGAAATTGGCTGAAGGTGGTGTTAAACAATTTAACATTCTATTCACCAATGACATCGACCGTGGTTCATTCGTTGCAGATACTTTACGTGCAGATACCACGACAGGTCGTGAAGAAGCATTGGTAGAAATCTACAAAGTAATGCGTCCAGGCGAGCCACCAACGAAAGAAGCAGCTGAAAACTTATTCAATAACTTATTCTTCTCTTCAGAACGTTATGACTTGTCTCCAGTCGGTCGTATGAAGTTCAACCGTCGTTTGGGTCGTCCTTACGAAGTGGGTACGGATCAGAAGTCTCGTGAAGTTGAAGGTATTTTGTCGAACGAAGATATCACTGATGTATTAAAAACATTGGTTGAAATCCGTAACGGTAAAGGTGAAGTTGACGATATCGACCACTTAGGTAACCGTCGCGTGCGTTCAGTAGGCGAAATGACTGAAAACCAATTCCGTGTTGGTCTAGTTCGTGTAGAACGTGCTGTTAAAGAGCGTTTAAGCCAAGCTGAAACAGATAACTTGTCTCCGCAAGATTTGATCAATGCGAAACCAGTGGCTGCTGCAATCAAAGAATTCTTTGGTTCAAGCCAATTATCTCAGTTCATGGACCAAAACAATCCATTGTCTGAGATTACGCATAAACGTCGTGTATCGGCGCTTGGTCCTGGTGGTTTGACACGTGAGCGTGCGGGCTTTGAGGTACGTGACGTACACCAAACTCACTACGGCCGTGTATGTCCAATTGAAACGCCTGAAGGTCCAAACATTGGTTTGATCAACTCGCTTTCTGTTTATGCGAAATGTAACAATTTCGGTTTCTTAGAAACTCCATACCGTAAAGTTGTGGATGGCCGTGTAACCGATGAAGTTGAGTATTTATCTGCCATTGAAGAAGTAGGTACTGTGATTGCACAGGCCGATTCTGGCGTAGATAAAGACGGTAACTTAACAGAAGAATTTGTTTCTGTACGTCACCAAGGTGATTTCGTACGTATGCCGCCTGAAAAAGTGACGCATATGGACGTTTCTGCACAGCAGGTTGTTTCTGTTGCGGCATCACTGATTCCATTCCTTGAACACGATGACGCCAACCGTGCATTGATGGGTTCAAACATGCAGCGTCAAGCTGTGCCTACATTGATTGCTGACAAACCGCTTGTAGGTACAGGCATGGAAGCAAATGTAGCGCATGACTCTGGTGTGTGTGTGATTGCGGGTCGTGGTGGTCGTATCGAGTTTGTCGATGCTTCACGTGTCGTGATTCGTGTCAACGAAGACGAAATGGTGGCAGGCGAGGCAGGTGTAGATATCTATAACCTGATCAAATATACACGTTCGAACCAAAACACTTGTATTAACCAAAAAGTTCTTGTGAAACTTGGTGATAAAGTCGGTCGTGGCGATGTATTGGCTGACGGTCCATCAACAGATGGTGGTGAGCTTGCGCTAGGTCAAAACATGCGCGTTGCGTTCATGACGTGGAATGGTTACAACTATGAAGACTCGATCTTACTTTCAGAACGCGTACTTCAAGAAGACCGTTTAACCTCAATTCACATTCAAGAATTATCATGTGTTGCACGTGATACCAAATTGGGTGCTGAAGAGATTACAGCGGATATCCCGAATGTGGGTGAAGCTGCACTGTCTAAACTTGATGAATCAGGTATTGTATATATCGGTGCTGAAGTGACTGCTGGCGATATCCTTGTAGGTAAAGTAACGCCTAAAGGTGAAACACAGTTAACACCAGAAGAAAAATTGCTTCGTGCAATCTTTGGTGAAAAAGCAGCTGACGTAAAAGACTCATCTTTACGTGTTCCATCAGGTACGAAAGGTACAGTCATTGACGTTCAAGTGTTTACACGTGACGGTCTTGAAAAAGACGAACGTGCGCAAGCAATTGAAAAAGCTCAGCTTGATTCATATCGTAAAGACTTGAAAGAAGAATACAAAATCTTCGAAGAAGCGGCACGTGAACGTATTGTTCGTTTGTTGACAGGTCAAGAGTCTAACGGTGGTGGTACAACCAAGCGTGGCGATAAGCTTTCTGCTGACGTATTGTCTGGTTTAGAGTTGGTTGATTTACTTGAAATCCAACCGACTGATGAAGCTATTGCAGAGCGTTTAACTCAAATTCAAGTGTTCTTGAAAGAGAAGAGCTTTGAAATTGATGAGAAATTTGCAGAGAAAAAACGCAAACTTTCTACAGGTGATGAATTAACAACAGGTGTATTGAAAGTTGTTAAGGTTTACTTGGCTGTTAAACGTCGCATCCAACCGGGTGATAAGATGGCGGGTCGTCACGGTAACAAGGGTGTTGTTTCTAACATCTTACCTGTTGAAGACATGCCGCACGATGCCAATGGTGTTCCAGTCGATATCGTATTGAACCCACTGGGTGTACCGTCACGTATGAACGTGGGTCAGATTCTAGAGACTCACTTAGGTATGGCAGCGAAAGGTCTTGGCGAAGAAATCGACAAGATGTTAAAAGCGCAACGTACTGTACTTGAGCTTCGTGGATTCTTAGACAAGATTTATAACAAAGTTGGTGGCGAGCAAGAAGATCTTGATAGCTTAACTGATGATGAAATTTTGGTGCTTTCAGGTAACTTGCGTGCGGGTGTTCCACTTGCAACACCAGTATTCGATGGTGCTGAAGAATCACAAATTAAAGACTTGTTAGAGCTTGCGAACATTTCACGTACTGGTCAAACAGTATTGTATGATGGTCGTACAGGTGAACAGTTTGACCGTCCTGTAACTGTAGGTTACATGTACATGTTGAAACTGAACCACTTGGTAGACGACAAGATGCACGCGCGTTCTACTGGTTCTTACTCATTAGTAACTCAACAGCCGCTTGGTGGTAAAGCACAATTCGGTGGTCAGCGTTTCGGTGAGATGGAAGTCTGGGCGCTGGAAGCATATGGCGCAGCTTACACGCTTCAAGAAATGCTTACTGTTAAGTCGGATGACGTTGAAGGTCGTACCCGTATCTATAAGAACATTGTAGATGGTAACCATTATATGGACCCAGGTATGCCTGAATCGTTCAACGTATTGACCAAAGAGATCCGTTCTTTAGGTATCAACATTGAACTGAAAAATGGTGACTAAGTCGTAAGACTCACGATTTTTTAGGAAAAAACAATATTTGTGACCCAGTCGGGTAAGCATTGCTTCCCGACACACGGAGAAAAAAATTGAAAGACTTGCTCGATATCATGCGTAAGAAAACGGACTCAGATGGTCATGCACCAATTGAGTTTGACCGTATCCGTATTGGTCTTGCGTCACCAGAAATGATTAAGTCATGGTCTCATGGTGAAGTTAAAAAACCTGAGACAATTAACTACCGTACTTTCAAACCAGAACGTGACGGTTTGTTCTGTGCCAAAATTTTTGGTCCAGTAAAAGATTACGAATGCTTGTGTGGTAAATACAAGCGTATGAAATACAAAGGCGTCATTTGTGAAAAATGTGGCGTTGAAGTAACAACTGCGAAAGTTCGTCGTGAGCGTATGGGTCACATCGAACTGGCATCTCCAGTTGCACATATTTGGTTCTTAAAATCACTTCCAAGCCGTATCGGTCTATTATTAGACATGACTTTACGTGATATCGAACGTGTATTGTATTTCGAATCTTACGTAGTAACTGACCCAGGTATGACTCCATTTGAGAAATACCAACTTTTAAATGATGAAGAATACTTCAATGCTTTAGAAGAACACGGTGATGAATTCACTGCGAAAATGGGTGCAGAAGCTGTTCAAGACTTGTTAAAAGACATCGATCTTGAAAACGAAATTTCACGTTTACGTGAAGAAATTCCAAACACAACGTCTGAGACGAAGCTTAAAAAAGCGTCTAAGCGTTTGAAGTTGATGGAAGCGTTTAAAGAGTCAAACAACAAGCCAGAATGGATGGTGATGAATGTACTTCCAGTACTTCCACCAGATCTTCGTCCGTTAGTACCACTTGAAGGTGGTCGTTTCGCGACTTCTGATTTGAACGACCTTTACCGTCGTGTGATCAACCGTAACAACCGTTTGAAGCGTCTTCTTGACCTTGCAGCGCCAGACATTATCGTACGTAACGAAAAACGTATGTTACAAGAGTCTGTCGATGCATTGTTAGACAACGGTCGTCGTGGTCGTGCAATCACGGGTTCGAACAAGCGTCCATTGAAATCTTTGGCTGACATGATCAAAGGTAAGCAAGGTCGTTTCCGTCAAAACTTACTTGGTAAGCGTGTTGACTATTCAGGTCGTTCGGTAATTACTGTAGGTCCTACTTTACGTCTGCACCAATGTGGTCTTCCGAAGAAAATGGCACTTGAATTATTCAAGCCATTCATTTTCGCGAAACTACAAGCATCTGGCCAAGCAACAACCATTAAAGCTGCGAAGAAAATGGTTGAGCGCGAAACGCCAGAAGTTTGGGACGTTCTTGCTCACGTGATTCGTCAACACCCTGTGATGTTGAACCGTGCGCCTACACTTCACCGTTTGGGTCTTCAAGCATTTGAACCGATCCTGATTGAAGGTAAAGCAATCCGTCTTCACCCACTCGTTTGTGCTGCGTTTAACGCCGACTTCGACGGTGACCAAATGGCGGTACACGTGCCATTAACGCTTGAAGCGCAGTTAGAAGCGCGTGCGTTAATGATGTCGACCAACAACATCTTGTCTCCAGCGAACGGTGAGCCAATCATCGTACCGTCTCAGGACGTTGTCTTGGGCTTGTATTACATCACTCGTGATGCGATCAATGCCAAAGGTGAAGGCATGGTGTTTGCAGATACTCACGAAGTTAACCGTGCACTTGCAACAGGTCAGGTAAATTTACACGCTCGCGTAAAAGCACGTGTACACCAGACTGTGATTGACGAAAATGGTAACCGTGAACAACAAACCATTGTTGTGGATACAACACCAGGTCGCTGCTTACTTTGGGAAGTTGTGCCAGAAGGTATGGATTTCCAACAAATCAACGTTGAGATGACCAAGAAAAACATCTCTAAATTGATTAACTCTTGCTACCGTAAATTAGGTCTTAAAGATACAGTGATCTTTGCTGACCAATTGATGTACTTAGGTTTCCGTCAAGCGACACGTTCAGGCGTATCGGTAGGTATGGAAGACATGGTGATTCCACCTGCGAAGTACTCAATTATTGAAAAAGCGGAAGTTGAAGTTCGTGAAATTGAGCAACAGTTCGAACAAGGTTTCGTAACTGCGGGCGAACGTTATAACAAAGTTGTCGATATTTGGGCACGTACCAACGACCAAGTAGCGAAAGCGATGATGGACAACTTGTCTTTTACCACTGTTAAAAACAAACAGGGTGAAGATGAGAAGCAAAAATCATTCAACTCGATCTATATGATGTCTGACTCAGGTGCCCGTGGTTCGGCAGCTCAGATTCGTCAGTTAGCGGGTATGCGTGGTTTGATGGCGAAACCAGATGGTTCGATCATTGAAACTCCAATTAAAGCGAACTTCCGTGAAGGTTTGACAGTACTTCAGTACTTCATTTCAACACACGGTGCACGTAAAGGTTTGGCCGATACAGCACTGAAAACAGCAAACTCTGGTTACTTGACACGTCGTCTTGTAGACGTAGCGCAAGACTTGGTAATTACTGAGCCTGACTGTGGTACTTTGGGCGGTCTTGTAATGACTCCGTTCATTCAAGGCGGTGACGTGATCGAGAACCTAGGTACTCGAGTACTGGGCCGTGTTGTTGCTGAAGATGTGAAGAAAGCAGGTTCTGACGACGTTATCCTGCCACGTAATACTTTGATTGATGAGAAACTTGCAAACTTCCTAGAAGAGCAAGGTGTCGATGAAGTTAAAGTACGTTCAGTGGTTGCGTGTGAATCTACATTCGGCGTATGTGCGAAATGTTATGGTCGTGACCTTGCGCGTGGTCATCAGGTGAACCCTGGTGAGTCTGTGGGTGTTATGGCTGCACAATCGATTGGTGAGCCGGGTACACAGTTAACAATGCGTACCTTCCACGTAGGTGGTGCTGCAAGCCGAACGTCTGCTGCAAACAGCGTACAAGTACGTAACAAAGGTACCGTACGTTTCCACAATGTGAAAACAGTACAACATGCCAAAGGTCACTTGGTATCGACTTCTCGTTCAGGCGAAATCGGTATTGCGGATGATTTAGGTCGTGAGCGTGAGCGTTATAAATTGCCATACGGTGCGTCTATCTTGCTGAAAGATGGCGAAGCTGTAGAAGCTGGCGGTATCGTGGCGACTTGGGATCCGCACACCCACCCACTTGTAACAGAAGTTGCAGGTAAAGTACGTTTCAGCCAAATAGCTGATGGCGTAACTGTTACCTCTAAAACTGATGATGCAACAGGTATGACGACGATTGAAATCTTACCTGTGACTGCACGTCCTGCGTCTGGTAAAGATTTACGTCCTGCGGTTGTTCTTGATACGACGGACGGTGGTGAGCAGTTCTACTTCCTGCCACAAAACACGATTCTTTCTGTCCGTGATGGCGAAACAATCGGTGTGGGTGACGTTATTGGTCGTGTACCACAAGAAACTTCACGTACGCGTGACATTACCGGTGGTCTACCGCGTGTAGCTGACTTGTTCGAAGCACGTAAACCGAAAGAGCATGCAATTCTTGCTGAAATTTCAGGTGTTGTGAGCTTTGGTAAAGAGACTAAAGGTAAGAACCGTTTAGTAATTACTCCAGATGATGGTTCTGAGATTTACGAAGAACTGATTCCAAAATGGCGTACCATGAACGTGTTCGAAGGCGAACATGTGAACCGTGGTGAGACTGTTTCTGACGGTCCACAGAACCCACATGACATCTTACGCTTGAAAGGCGAAGTTGCGCTGACTAACTACATCGTGAACGAAGTTCAAGACGTATACCGTCTGCAAGGTGTAAAAATCAACGACAAGCACATTGAAGTAATCGTACGTCAAATGTTGCGTAAAGTTGATATCACTGATGGTGGTGATACAAGCTTCATCAAAGGCGAACAAGTGGATTACATCCGTGTGATGCAAGAGAACCAAGCTGTTCTTGCGCAAAACAAGTTCCCTGCGAAGTTTGAACGTCAATTGATGGGTATTACCAAAGCGTCGCTTTCTACTGACTCGTTCATCTCTGCTGCATCGTTCCAGGAAACCACACGTGTGTTGACTGAAGCGGCTGTAACAGGTAAAGAAGATGATTTACGTGGCTTGAAAGAGAACGTAGTTGTAGGTCGTTTAATTCCTGCAGGTACCGGTCTTGCATATCACTTAGAGCGTCGTCGTCAAGAAGCTGAAGCTGCAGAGCATGAGCTTGTAAATGACTTCTCTGATGTGGATCAAGCATTAAGCCAAGCATTTAGCGATGAGTTTAACGGTCTGTAATTAGCCCTTTAAATGCATTAAAAAGCCACCTTCGGGTGGCTTTTTTTTGTCCTTTTGTTACAAAAGAGGATTTAAGCTTTTATAAATTTCACATTTTTCCTATATTAAAAATATAAGTACACAAATCTCCTTACTTCATTAACGATTAAAAATAGAGGTGGTTCTACATGAAACTGACATCAAAACTATTGGGCTTAAGCATCTTCGCATTTGTGAGCCAAACGATGGCAGCGCCGATGCCGAATACCATCACCGTGGAGGATAAAGCGGTTGTACCGATTGTCAAAACACAGATTATTCGTAGTGTCGCAGGTCAAGACCCTGTGCGGACGACCGAAGCGACTATTTTTGAAGTGAAAAATGGTGGTAAAGATATTGTGGCGCGTGAAGTGGTTCTCGAAGAAAATGCCAGCCAATTTTCAGATAAAAAAATGTCTACACCGATTGTGCAAAAGGGTAGCGTAATTGTTCCGATATCCAAAGTCGAAGTGAAATCGACCTTGAGTCAAGGTGGTGTAGTCCTTGCAGAAGGTAAGCAAGTTGATGCACAAGGGGTTGAGTTTAAGCAAGGGCAGGAACCTGTACGTAAGGAGCTGAAGCTGGATCAAGTGAAAGACCCGAACAGTAAAGAAAGTGTGACGCGTGCGGTGCTCCAAGAAAATGGCACCACCACCAAAGATGTGGTTGTAGTGAAAGAGCCTGAATAAGCTTGAGTTGAATACGGTATGAAGCCCTCTAAGGAGGGCTTCTTACTTACAAATTTTCAGCAATAGTAGCTGTAATCGTAACATTTCACGGGTTTTAAGTTCATACTGATCTTTTATGCTGTAAGAAATAGCCAATAAGGACAAATCTCATGAAAAAGTATATGAGCATTATTGCAGTGGCATCTCTTTCGACTATGCTGTTGGCAGGTTGTGAGAACATGAGCGCTTCTGAGCAACGTATTGGGACAGCGGCTTTAGGCGGTGCAGTGGGTGGTGCTGCGGGGAATAGCCTCGGTGGCGGTGTAGGTGCAGCTGTTGGTGGCGGTGCTGGTGCTGCTGTGGGCAGTAAAGCTCAAGGTGGTTCAAACCGTAATGCAACCTACAGTGGTGTTGGCGGTGCGATTGGTTCAGCAGTGGGTAAAAGCGTGTTTGGTGGTAATACCGGCGCTGCCATTGGTGGAGCTATCGGCGGTGGTGCAGGCGCTGCAATTGAAGAACGTAAATAATTTTTTAAGTTCAAATTTCCAAAAAAAGCACTTCATGGAAGTGCTTTTTTTATAGCTGTGCCGGCTTAGGTTTTTTACGACGGATATATAAAGTCTTTTCCACTTCTGCAATTCGAATGCCGGCTTCATCGTAAATATTTAAGGTATAAATACGATGTACGGGGGCATAGTTGTCGGCCAGTTGTTTCACAGTCGCGATTTCTTGGGCATCAAGGTGAAAGTCTGCATAGACTGTACTGCGCCCTGGGCTGAGAAATTGGATAGAGGCGGCTTTGTCCCAGACAATATACTTATTGCCTAAGTGGTGCATCAGCAGGGTCATGTAAAACGGGTCGACCATCGCATATAAGCTCCCGCCAAAATGTACACCGACAATATTTCGGTTTTGTCTAGTCAGCGGCATTTTGACACGAATGTGGTAGTGTTTAAGGTCAAATTTTTCAATTTGAATCCCTGCACCTTTAAAGGGAGCAAAATGATTGAGAAAGTATTTCGCGACAATCGGCTGTGTCACAAGTTTTTTTAAAATGCTCATTTCGGTCAATGGTATCTGATGAACTTATATCCATACTAGAGAAGATCAAATCAATTGGCATTGATCGTTTTGCCAGTAAAGTATAAAAAACAGTCAATAACAATAAGGAGCTGAATATGGAGCAGCAAAGTTACTGGGTACAAACCACAGATCAGCAAAGACTTTATGTGAAAACATGGGGCAATGCGAACAATCCTGTGCTGGTCTTGGTGCACGGCTATCCAGATAATCAAGAGGTCTGGGAGCCCGTGATTGGGTATTTGGTGCAAGATTATTATATTGTGACCTATGACGTTCGCGGTGCAGGGATGTCGAGTGTGCCGCGTCGTACACGGGCCTATGCCTTGCCTCAGCTATCGCTAGATTTGGAAAGTGTGGTGAATAGTGTAATCCCACAGCGTAGCTTTCATCTGGTTGCGCATGACTGGGGGTCGATTCAGTCATGGGAGTCCGCGACTGAGCCAAAATTTAGAGAGCGTATGTTGTCATTTACCACCATTTCAGGCCCATGCTTAGACCATGCCGCATTTTGGATGCGAGAACAGTTCAGACAACACAAGCCTCAATTTTTTAAGCAGTTAACGAAGTCTTGGTACATTGCGGCCTTTCAGTTGCCTTTTTTAGCACCAACCGTATGGCAGTTTTTTAGTCCTGAGCATTGGGGCAAAGTTTTATCGCGTTTAGAAGGACGCTCAGACTTACCACTGAATCATCACATTGCTGCCGATGGTAAACACGGGGTTGCGCTCTACCGAGCTAACTTTATTCCACGTCTGACGAAACCCAGAGAACGCTTTGCAATTTGTCCCGTACAGGCGATTGTGTTGGAGCAAGATCAATTCGTGAGCCCAGCTTTGATCGATGAAATGCCGAAGTGGGTCGAGGATTTTCAACGGGTGAATGTGAATGCCAACCATTGGGCAATCTTGAGCCAGCCTGAGACCATAGCGGGTCTGATTAGCAATTTTGTACGTAGATAATCTCCCTCTTTTACGCTTGCTGTAGTGCTAAAACTGGCCTACAGCAAGCCTGTCCTTATGCAATAGTCAGACCCTAAAGTCATGCAATGGCTGTGGATAAAGCTGATCAAAATACAGTTTCAGCCTATTGGATCTGCTAAAATAGCGTTTTTTTATCATCTTAAGTTTTCCATGAATGCAGTAGTAATTGCGATTGCCGTGATGTTTATTCTGTCACTGGCACGAGTTTCTGTTGTTCTGACTTTGGTCATTTCAGCAGTTATTGGTGGATTGGTTGCGGGGCTCAGTCTGTCCGATACCGTGAGTGCATTTAATGCGGGTTTAGGTGATGGTGCTGAAGTGGCTTTAGCCTATGCGGTACTCGGTGCCTTTGCTTTGGCACTGTCAAAGTCAGGCTTACCCGATTTATTGGCACATAAACTGATTGGTTTATTGGGGGTAGAAGTTTCACATCAACGTGCGCGTAAAGTGAAATACCTACTGCTGACGATTTTACTTGTTGCGGCCATTTGTTCTCAAAACTTAATTCCAGTCCATATCGCATTTATTCCAGTATTGGTTCCGCCACTGTTAAAAGTGATGAATCACTTGAACTTAGACCGTCGTGCGGCAGCCTGTGTGCTGACTTTAGGTCTGGTCGGTACCTATATTTTCCTGCCCGTTGGTTTTGGTGCGATTTTTCTTGAACAGATTTTAATGGGCAATATCAACAAGATTGGTGCTGCATATAATTTGCATGTTGAACGTTGGATGATGCCAATGGGGATGGCCATTCCTGTCCTGGGCATGGTGATTGGTACTTTAGTGGCGGTATTCGTCAGCTACCGTAAACCGCGTCATTATATTGATCGTGAAGTGGCACGTGTGACCACGATTGATTTAGATAAACCCGTTCGTGCAGGCGAAGTGAATTTTGCGCAAGATGCGGAAGAACTAAAACGCGAAGCCGAAAATGTCCCTGTGATTGCAAAGAAAACCATTGTCATGGCGATCCTTGCGATTGTTTTGACCCTAATTGCGCAGTTGTACTCAGGTTCAATGATTTTAGGTGGGTTGGTCGGTTTTGCGGTGTTGTCTGCGGCAGGTATTTTTAAATGGCAAGAAGCCGATGATGTCTTTGTGCAAGGCATGCGCATGATGGCTTTGGTCGGCTTCATCATGATTTCTGCGGCAGGTTTTGCTTCAGTGATGACCCATACGGGTGATATTAATCAGCTGGTCAATGGCGTGGTGCATGTGATTGGGGATAACCATGCTTTAGCGGCGTTCTTAATGCTGTTCATTGGTTTATTTGTGACGATTGGTATTGGTTCATCGTTTTCAAGTGTCCCAGTTTTGGCTGTGATCTATGTGCCACTTTGTGTGCAGTTTGGTTTCTCTCCACTTGCGACTGTGGCACTGATTGGTACAGCAGCAGCGCTCGGTGATGCAGGTTCTCCAGCTTCAGATTCTACTTTAGGCCCAACAGCAGGTTTGGGTGTGGATGGGCAGCATGATCATATTTGGGATACGGTGGTGCCGACCTTTATTCACTTTAATATTCCGCTCATGATTTTTGGTTGGATTGCGGCCATGGTGTTGTAATTTAAACCCCCAATTATTATAAAAAAGGCGATTTTAAAATCGCCTTTTTTATTATTTATTCAGATTAAAATGATCGGGTTTATAATGTTAATTCGGATTAAAAAGGTTGGAATTAAAATGTATTTATTTTGCTTTTATATTATTAATTTAAAACCAACTAAAATAGTCTATTTAATATTTAAAGTTATTTAAAACAGTTATTTAAAAAAAGTATTTTAAATACATTATTATTATAATTGCATATTAATTACACTCTTGATTATGATGAGTTAATGTTGGTTTTTATATTAATTATTTTACAAACAGAGGTTGTTTGAAATGTTGAAGCAAATTGCTCTAATTACATTAATGGGTCTTTCTGCATCTGCTGCAATGGCCGGTCAATGGCAAGTCAAAGTCGGTGGATCTGCAATTGCGCCAACGCAGGACACGAAAATTGCGAATGGTACATTAACGGTTGAAGCAGATAGCGAACTCGCGTTTACGCCATCGGTTGAATATTTCTTTAATGACAATATTTCTGCAGAGCTGCTATTGGCGACGCCAATTAGCCATGACGTGACAGTAAATGGTAGCAATGCTGTAAAACTTAAGCATTTGCCGCCAACAGTGACTGCAAAATATAACTTTAAAAATTCAACAGGTTTCACGCCTTATATTGGTGTCGGTGCAACAGCATTTATTGCTTGGGATGAAGAAACTTCAGGTGTACTTGCAGGAACTAAAGTTAAAGTCAAAGACGACTACGGTTATGCTGCACAACTTGGTTTTAATTACCAACCTGCTGATGCGAAAAACTGGGGTGTGTTTGTCGATGTTCGTTATGCGGATTTAAACCCAAAAGTTGAAACTGTGGTTGAAAACTTTAAATTAGATATCGATCCAGTGATTTATACACTCGGTTATAGCTACAAATTTTAATAATCAAAAGTAGCTTTTTAAGAACCTCATCAATGATGGGGTTTTTTTATGCAAAGACTAAAGTTGAATAGTGGTCAATCCTGAAATAAATCACGATGATTCAGTATTAAAAGAAAATCATCTATAGAATGGATAGAAACAGAATAAGAGAGTTATAAAAATGAAATCTATGCTCAGGATTGGTTTAGTCTGTGGTTTGGCGTGGAGTATGCATGCTCAAGCGGCCAGTTTTAATTGTGATAAAGCGAAAACGACGACGGAGCATGCGATCTGTGAACATCGCCAAATCAATGACGCCGATGTGAAAATGGCCACCACTTATAGCATTTTAAAACGCCTTGTTCCGATGGGGACGCGTGGCATGATTCAAGATGAGCAAGTGAAATGGTTGAGTCTCCGTGACCGCTGTGGTGCTTCACAAAATTGCCTCATGGATGTGTATAAAATGCGTCAGCAGCAGTTAGAACTACATCTAGATCGTATCTACCGTCAGGGACCATTTTAAAAAAAAGCAAAAAAACTTGTGATTGCTATTGAAAAACGTATCGCTCACTCCAATTCATTAAGCATTCTCTATAAGACTTAATACATTAAGGAGCGATTGATGAGCGAGCAAAACGCACATAAACATAGTTTCCAAGCCGAAGTGGCTCAGCTATTACATTTAGTGACGCACTCACTGTATTCGAATCCTGACATTTTCCTACGTGAATTGATCTCAAATGCGTCCGATGCCTGCGATAAATTGCGTTTTGAAGGCATTAATCATCCTGAATATTATGAAAATGACCCAGACCTACATGTGCGCGTCAGCTTTGATGAAGCTAATCAAACACTGACCATTTCAGATAATGGGATTGGTTTAACTGAACAAGAAGCGATTGACCACTTAGGTACGATTGCTAAGTCTGGAACCAAGGACTTTATGTCTAAGCTCACAGGTGACCAAAAATCAGATGCACAACTGATTGGTCAGTTTGGTGTCGGTTTCTACTCGGGCTTTATTGTAGCTGACAAAATTACCGTAGAATCACGCCGTGCAGGTGTGGGTGCTGATCAGGCGGTACGTTGGGTCAGTGCGGGCACGGGTGAGTTCGAAGTCGAGCAGATCCACAAAGACAGCCGCGGTACCGATATTATTCTACATTTGCGTGAAGATGCGTTGGACTATTTACAGTCGCATAAAGTGAAGCAAATTATCAATAAATACTCAGATCACATTAGTCTGCCGATTGAGATGCAAAAAGAAGTTTGGCAGCAAGAAGAAGCGGTCGAAGGTGAAGAACCAAAACCGGGTCAGTATGTGAAAACGGGTGAGTGGGAAGCGATTAACTCAGCCAGCGCCCTGTGGACACGTAATAAAAATGAAGTGACTGAAGAGCAGTACATCGATTTTTATAAGAATCTCAGCCATGATTTTGAAGCCCCACTGGCATGGGCGCATAACCGCGTCGAAGGCAGTACCGAATATACACAGCTGTTGTATGTACCGAGTAAAGCTGCTGCGAATATCTTTACCCGTGAAGCCAAAGCGGGGATTAAGCTCTATGTGAAACGTGTCTTCATTATGGATGATGCGGATAACTTGATTCCAAACTATTTACGCTTTGTTCAAGGGGTGGTTGATAGTGCCGATTTACCACTGAACGTTAGTCGTGAGTTGTTACAAGAAAGCCGTGATGTGAAAACCATTCGTGAAGGGAATGCACGCCGTGTATTGACCATGTTGGATGCTTTAGCTAAATCGGAAGATGAAAAAGATCAAGAGAAGTTCAAAACCTTCTACCGTGAATTTGGTTCAGTATTGAAAGAAGGTTTGGGCGAAGACTTGGGTAACCGTGAGCGTATTTTAAAACTTTTACGCTTCTCAACTTCAAACAATGATGCGGTGAGCACTTCTTTGCAGGACTATAAAGCGCGTATGCCTGAGGGGCAAAAAGCGATTTACTATGTGACTGCAGACAGTCTCAATGCTGCGAAGAACTCGCCACAACTTGAGTTATTTAAGAAAAAAGGTATTGAAGTCTTACTCATGGCAGACCGTGTTGATGAATGGGCAATGGAATTTGTGCATGAGTTTGATGGCACACCAATGCAGAACGTGGCGAAAGGTGCAGTCGACTTAGGTGATTTACAAGATGCCGAAGAGAAGAAAGCACTTGAGGCAGCCGCAGAGCAGTTTAAACCTGTGGTTGAAAAATTGTCTGACTCATTGAAAGCCAAGACCAAAGAAGTACGTGTGACTACACGTTTGGTGGATTCACCTGCATGCTTGGTGACAGGTGAGGGAGAGCTTTCACCACAACTGATTCGTATGTTGCAACAAGCGGGTCAGGCTGTACCTGAAAGCAAGCCAATTTTGGAAATTAACCCAGAGCATCCATTGGTGAAAAAATTAGAAAATTCGGCACAGCTTGATGACTTGGCCAATGTGATTTTTGACCAAGCGGTGATTGCTGAAGGTGGCTTACCTGATGATCCTGCCGAATATCTCAAACGGATTAACAGCTTATTGCTTCAATAAACCATGATATTTTTAAAAAAAGCCTATCTCTAAGATAGGCTTTTTTTATGTCATCCAATTGGATGAAGAACCTTAATGTCTTTTGAACGTATTGATTAGATCGGTGGAAAAGAACCTGATGTGAATATCCGTGGATAAGTGAGAACTTATCCACAGTTCAGCCTAAAGATTCACCACGGCCTTAAAATAAGGCTTCAAAACGCACCAAGGCACTGACGTAATGACTACGGTCTTCACGGTGATCGTTAAAATAATTTAAATCACCTTGGATATAAAACCATTCTCTTAAGAACGGTTGACGCCACGAGACAAAAGGCCCCCAACGGTTCAAGCGCAGGTCGTCGTTGTTGTAGAAACCACCGGTGTAAATGCCGTAGTTAAAACGATTACCATGAAAGAATTGGTGTTGTCTAAAGCTATAGTTATCCCAGAGCAGATCATCATCTTGTTCGTCGGCATAGGTCAGACTGAACTGATTGGATAAAAATGGTTGATTGGGTCGTGCATGCGTCAGCTCTAGGTTGGTACGTAAATAATTTTCACTGTCGATACCATAACGGTAAATCTGTTCAGCATAAGCACGAAAATCATTGTCGAGTTTCCATTCTCTCGATAATTCGACACGCGCATAGATATCATCTCCTGAACGTACCCCCAAGTCGAAATCGGTTTCAAAAGGCAGACGATCTGACAGTTGTGACCATCTTAAAGCCAGTGAGCTATTGGCATCACGGGTTTGGCGGCGGTCAAATGTTTTATCGTTATTCGCACTGGGTGGATTTTCATTGGTAATCGCGACATTGTTTTGTAGTTCGTTATCTAAAGAGTCATCCCCAAACACCACACTGAGTTTATGTTCTAGGGTTGGAAGTTTGACTCGGCCACGAATACGCGGTTTTACATCATATTCATCATGTTTATTCCAGCGGTTATCGACCAAGACCCGTAAGGTGGCTGTGGCTGGTTTTTTAGGATCAGTTTCACCAAACCAATTGTCCATTTTAGTGGCGGTTCGGTCTGCCCAGTTTCGAACTTCTTTTTGTTGGCGGTCAACCCACGTGCGCTCTTCAGTGAGGTCAGTCGTGGGCACAATCAGCTCGTCCGATTCTTCAGGTAAGACGGTTGGAAGTGAGTCGATCCACTGTGGAATTTGGTATAAAAGTCCACTGCCTTTGGGGGGCGATGCGATTTTGTCAATTTCAGCCACGTCGTGAGGTGGCACAAAATGTTGTGTGCTGTTGGTATTGCTTTCCGCCCAAGCCACGTTGACGTATGTACCTAAACTTAGGCAGAAAAATAAAGAGATGGATCCCACATGTTGAGTTCTTAGCATGCTTTCGTACTTTATTGTTCTTCGATGTTTTAGTGTTGTAAATTTCACATAAGAACACAAGTAGAAAATACAAAACTCTACAACTCGATGCTCAGTTGTTTTTGAATAGAATCAAATAATTGAAACACAGTGATAGGTTCAGGCAAAGTGGCAATCGTATTTTGAATCAGTTGCCAACTGACGCCGTGCTGTCGGTCTAAGACCAAGCATGGATAAGCGATCTCGGTACTTGAGAGCTCAACCCGCTTTTGACCATGAATCACTCGAATTTTTTGTCGTTCTTTTAACACTAAAATGGGCGTATTTACGTCCGCGGAGCTTTCTTCAAAATGAATAAATTTACGGCTATTGAGTAGATCGGCCAAAATAAAGGGATGATAGTCTTCAATATGCCATACCAGTTTGGCCTGTTGGGTATACAGTTGAAAAATCGAAAACACATCATGTATGTGAGTCTGTAGCTGATCCCATTCAATTTCGCGGATGGCTGCGATTTGATGCTGACCACTCTGGGCAAATTGTTGGCTCAGGCGAATGGCTTCCGTGCGACTGTCAGCACCGAATAGGGCCAAATACTTAATAAACCCTCCGTGCTGATGGGTCTGTTCTGTCAAATAGATGGGATAATCCAACCAGTGATCGAGTTGGTCGCTGTGAATCAGAAAATTGATATTTTGACTGATCTCAGTGTGCCCTGAAATGTCGAGGCCATACAGCTTGGGATCTAAGTTTGGTTGATGCAGCGTGCACAATTGCGCTTGATATTGCCCCAGATTGATCTGTGTAGGGAGCATGGGTTGCACAGCAGGGGCTGTTGTTTCTGAGTTGTCTGTATGGCTATCCTGCACAACAGGGCGTGGTGCAGCGGTCTCAATGATAAATTCTTCCTGTGGCTGACATGGTTCATCACTTAAAAGAGGCAGATGACTGAGAGGTGAATGATTTTCTGCGAATACTTCAGGTCGAGGCTCTAAATCTGTTTGTACGATATCGATCTGATTTTCAGGTTCCTTATCTTGTTTGATACTTAGCTCAATAGCATTGATTGAGATGATATCTTCTACAGTGTTTTGTTTAAAAGACCTGAGTTTGGTTCCTTCAATTTGAGTTGTATTTGGGTTGCTGTCGAATGTAGGTTGTATTTCCGTATTGAAATGAAGCGCTGTTGCAGACTCAGATAAAGCTAGTCCAGAATCTGGGCTGACTTCGGAGAGCAATAACTCAGAATCTTGGGGCTGCTCAGCCGATGAGTGATCATCTGTCGCAATGCTTAAAAGCTCAATACCCGTGAAGATAAAAGCGTCACTAACCACATTGTCCTGTGCATGCCCTATGCTAGTTTCTTCATCGAATGTTGTTGCAAGAGGGACGATAAACTGGTCTCGTGCAACTTCTGCAACTTCTGCAACTTCTGCAACTTCTGCAACTTCTGCAACTTCTGTGGATGTTTGTGGTGTCGCGAGAAAATGCGTGTTGTCGGGTTGTTGAACGCTTTGTGTATGGTTCAAAAACCATTGGTAAGCGTGTTCAAACTTTATGTGCCATGGGCTGCTATACAGTGTAGTTGGGGTGTTTTGAAAAACAATTTGCCAACCTAAACCTGATTTATAGACAACACCCCATGCGAAAGCCGCCTGCTGTTTTAAGGCATCGGTTAAAGCAGATTCATAATGAAATAGTCCAATATAGACATGCTGGTAGGGACTTTGTTGTATCCAGCGTTCAGCCACAGCTTGAGGCTGAGTCAGCGCTTTATAGGCTTCGAGTTGTTTTTGAAAAATGGGCTCATCACAGAGTGCAAAAATTTCGCGAATGCGTTTTTTCGAGCGAGCAATTTCAAAAAAAGACAGAGGTTGATGCTCCAAACCATCAATCAATTGATGCAGTTCTTTGATCAGCAGTGCTTTTTCGATTGCTTTCATGCGCTGAGCTCTAAAGTTGTTTTTGTGCTTGTTCCAAGTAGCTTGCCAAAACCATATTGATGGCCAGTTCAAGTAATTTATATTCGGCTGAAGTCGGCTGCGTATACTGCTGTGCAAACGCAATCAATTGATCAAGGTCAATGGCTTGGGGCGTAATACGGCCTTGGATGAGGGCTTGTAAATTCTGCATAGGCATGTGCTATTGAGTGCATTTAATTTATTGGTTTTGGAGTTCAGTCTTCTTGTTTGATCATAATTAGAAAAGAATAAATAGGCAAAAATTATTCTGCACGTGATACGAGAAAAGGGTGGTGAAAAATGTAGATAATTTCGATTTCAGCACAGATTGAATTAAATATTTTTGCCCTAGAGGGTTCATAGCTGAAATTTTTTGTCAGTTCTTTGCAATTTTGGGCAAAAAAATAGGCAATCAACATTGCCTATTTTTGATCAAGTCAGCGTAAATTACGCTTCTTGATGTGGTGCAGCCGCAGGAGCATCAGCCGTTGCCGTTTGAGTGTCTGCTGGTTTTTTTACAGGAAAATCTGGAACAAAAACAACTTGTGCAGAAACAGTTGCAGAAAGAGCCATTACAGCGACAGCCAAAGCATATTTAACAGCGTTCATGATATTTCCTCTAAAAAGGAGGTCTAACTAAGGAGACTGGGAGTTTTAAAAAGATAAATTTCGCATGAATAATATCAAAAAATGATCGATTGAAGCGCTGGATTAGACCAGTAAAAGATGAATGGTGAGTTCATTTATTGTTAAAAAACAACAAATTAGAATAAATGCTCTAAGCTGATATAGAGTTTTTACTCCAGCGCTAAGCTGTTTAAATTTAAAGTGAAAACTTAGATTTTCAAGTTTGAAATGAAGCTTGAAAGTAGGCTTTTTTTGTCTGAAATGAGACCTGAAAAAGGGCTTGGAGTTACATGATTATTTGTTTAAATATTCACCATTGTGAAGTCTTTTGATTGTGCACACTGTGTAAGTTTTTGCTGTGGAATGTTTAAGTCATCTATTTTTGATTAAAAATTCACCTAAGATGAACAGGCAAAAACAACAATAGCTGAGGACAAACAGATGGCCATTGCAAAAGTGGTAGAAGTCAATTCAAGCAGTGCGAAAAGTTTTGAAGATGCAATTCAGACAGGGATCGCAAAAGTCACCGAGACGGTGAAGAATGTTCAAGGTGCTTGGATCAATGAACAAAAAGTGGTGATTAAGGACAACCAAATTGTAGAATATCGGGTCAATCTTAAAATTAGTTTCTTGGTCGATTAAACATAAATCCATTTTTTTTAACCTATAAAAAATCCCCGCAAGACGGGGATTTTTTCATCTATAGATAGGGTTCAGTTAAGGTCTGAATCCAGTATCCTTATGATTGTTTTGGTGTTTCACAAGATTCATCTGAACACTGTGCCGCATTATTTTCTTCTGCTGGCATTTGTGCTTTTTCAAGGATTTGTAAGAATACTTCACGCGGCTGTGCACCCGCTAAAGCCACACGCTGATCGAAAACAAAGAAAGGTACACCCGTTACTTTCAGTTGTTCACGCGCCACTTCTTGGTCAAACTTCACGAAATCTGCGTATTCGTCAGAATCCAGCACATCATCTACTTCAACTGGGTTTAAACCAATACGAGAGGCCACATCTTCAATGGTTTCACGTTCACCAATCGGTAAGCCTTGCGTCATATAGCTAAAGAAAAAGGCTTCTTCGGCTTCATTGCCTAAACCATGGCTTTGAGCAAGGTGAATAATACGGTGTGCATTGAAACTGTTGCCTGAGTTGGCATTTTCCCAGTTAAACTCAATGCCTTCTTCAGCAGCCATTTTGGCAATATTACGTTGCATCTCTTCAACTTCAGCAACTGTGCGACCATATTTTAGTGCGAGGCGTTCTGAGTTCGAAATTTCTTGGCGTACTGGTGCATCTGGATCCAGTTCAAAACTGTGCCAATGCACTTCCAATTCTACACCAGCTTGTTTAGCTGCCGCTTCTAAACGTTTTTTGCCAATATAACAAAAAGGACAAACAACATCTGACCAAATATCTACACGCATGGGATTTCTCAAAATAGTAAAAAGAGCAACTAAGGAAATGATGGGGATGAGTTATAAAATTTAAAGCAAGGCCATTAAAAAAAGCTGTTTCGCTATGGATTCAATCAGTTGAACCCTCTGGGCTTGACCGTTTATCTGACAACTACGCAGCATAAAGATCGAAAAATATACAATAGGGTTAAGGCGCTCAGTTTGAACACGCCTTTTTATATCTCTTATCGTTTGGGATTGTTTTATGAAATTTTTAAATTCTCTTCCAGTTTTTTGTTGCGTTCTTCTTTTTATACCGACTTTGCTGCAAGCCAATGGTGAGATCGTGAGTCTACCGACTTTTAAAACCATGGCGGAATCAGAGCTACGTGCTGAAACGGGTGTGATTCCTTATCAACAGGATGAAAATATTCGTAAAGCCTTGCAGCACCGTATCGTTCAGTTACAGGATGATGCACAGTCTTTTGTGGTCGATCCGACCATCACTCAAAACATCGATATTTTGCCCCCTGCGGTCACCGCAGATCTAAACTCTGTGCCGCCTTTGTTACGTGAGCATGTCTTAAACATTGCCGCTGGTTTGCAGTCGTCTAATCCAACTGAAGGTTTGTATATTATGTTACAGCCGTTTGGCATTGACCGTAATGCGACCAATGTACAAATTGCCCGTGAACAAATTTCGATTGGGCAGATTGATCGGAATTTTATGCAAGGGATTCAACAGAATAGTCAGCAACCGAGAACAGCTCCAACGAAGTAACACGTCCTTATTCGTTTATCGCCCGTACATTCCTCATCCACTTGGGGAAGGTACGGCCTTAGGGTCTTAAAATATCGATAACATGTTGAAATATTGATCATGTGCCTTTATTTGCTATGATGAAAAGAAATGAAGAGGAAGCTGAACATGCGACGTATCGTGTTGATTTTAGTTCTTGCGACCAGTGCCGTTTTTGGTTGGATGTTTTATCAGTATTCTCAACAACAAAAAGAGCAGCAGCAGCTACAAAGCTATGAAACGGTGCTGTATGAAAAAACCGAACAAATTTACAAACAAGCTCAAGATTGGACCACACCAATTCAAGTCGATGTAAAAGACCCACGTCTGACAGGTGACTATCAAATTATGGCGGAGTTTGTGCTCAGTCATATGCTGCAAAATGCCGAAGCGCGTAATCAATATCTGCGAGATTTAAAAGCCTTAAATTGGGATCAGTTTCTAAATATTGACCGATTAAGCAAAGACAAAAAGAACAATTATGCTGAAACGGAGCAAATGCTGAAAGACGTACATGCTGTTGTTGAGAGCTATGCACAGCAGGTTGAACAACGTCAAAAAGAGGCCATTGCTCAGGCCAAAGATTTAGCAATATCTTCGCGGTTCCGCCATCAACTGACTGACAGCATGAAAGCCAGTGAAAAAAGCCATGAAGCCACCCGCCTGTTTAGTCTTGAACAGCAGAATTTAGCCAAAGCGGATCAAATTTTCTTGGTGCTGAAAAATAACCAATGGGAAAAGAAAAATAACACCTTTATGTTTTATGAAGATACACCACTACAGCAGTTTAATGCGCTGTATAAAGAGATTTTGGCACTGAATAGCCAAATGCAGCAGGTCGAAAAACAGACCCAAAAAGAGGTAGAACAGAAGTTATAACACAGTGCAAAGATGACAGTCTTGTAAGCGGACTGTCATCTGTTGTTCAAAATTGGCTGCTAGAGTAAAAGCATCACAACGATGACGACTTTTCAGTGCAGGCAGGTGAGTCATGAGAACCATACACGTTTTTGATGATATTCAGCATGTGTATAGTGAGTTTGTAGAAAATAAAAACTATCCAAAATTAGAACGTTTAAGCAACTGGGGGAAGAATCGATTTTTCTTCAACCAATATTTCAAAATGATCGAAGACTGGCACCATACCGAACAAATCGTGATTCAGTTTAACCAACAGTATTTCAGTCTAGATACGGGCAGCGCGCCTGACTTTATGGACAAAGATAAGTATATGGCTTGGTTGATGGGCGAGCTCTTAATCTAAATCCTTCACAAAACAGTACAGCGCCTGATCCGTTCTAAGCGCTGTACTTTTATTGGATTAATCAAAAATTTTATCGGCTGCTTGGAAGGGTAGACTGACGACATCAATTGCGACGGCAAAAGGCAGCAGCACTAATTTTTCAAAAGGATTCATGCCTGACTTCGATTTATAACTTTCCTCTTGATGGGTATAAATGCTCACCTGATAAGGCTTACTCAAGGCTTTTAAAGACGCTAAATTGTTCGCGGCAGGGTAGACCACACCTGCCAGTTTGATCTCAAAACAGAAACGCTGCGCAAACATGCGTTCATCGCTGGAACTTGAACATTCCTTCGCGCCATTTTCAATAAAAAATTCTAGATCTTTTTTGCTGATGTCTTCTTTGAGCTTCACATAAGACAGTGGCAGTGTTCCCGTAAAATGACCATCATTCTTTTCTGAATAGAAACTCAATTCTCGGGTCACTTGAATATTTTTCGGGTCCAGTTTCCCAATCAAGCTGACAAATTGGGGCCCACCTTGGGTAAGGACATAACTTTTTTGTTGGCCTGCAATCACTAAACTATGCGCAGGTAAATTCGGCAGAGGCTGAGCAGGTTTACCAAAAGCCACCACTTGGTCTTCGATCAAGGTGACTTTGCTGGTACGGGTATAGGTTTTATTGTCTTTGGTCATCAGGGTTTTGGTGGCACAGCCTGTGAATAATGTTCCCATGACGCCTAAGCAAATGATGGTTTTTAAAGGTGATGCAAACATCGATAGACTCCGACTCATTTGAAATATAGTTAAGCTGAATTTTTATTGTCTTTAAGCCTATCATTAAAATGTTCAAAAAGGCGTCAAAGCTCAAAAGTTTAACGTCATGAAAGTTCTATGAGTCGCTCAATGTAGGGGAGCAACGGATTTTATTTCTTACTTATCTGTAGTTTCTAGTCACTGAATGAATGTTCATTTGAGTAGGAACTGGATATGATCATACAAGCTTCGATAAAAACGATGGACTAGCGAATACGTCATAACAAGGGTGGGAATCGGCTGATGCAAGACTTGATTTGTTATAAAGAACTACCTGTGTGGACTGCGCAGACCATTCCACAAGGGTTTAAAAATCAACACAATACCAAAGCGGGTACGTGGGCAAAGCTAAAGATTTATCAAGGTGAGCTGAGTTTTGCTTTTCTAGATGAGGCAGGTCAAGTGCAGTCTAAGTATCTATTTACACCAGAGCAACAGCCACCATTTATTCAGCCTCAAGCATGGCACAAAATTGTTTCGACCAGCGATGACATAGAGTGTCAGCTGCAATTTTACTGTACCCCGCAGGATTATTTTTATAAGAAATATCAGCTTTCACCTACCCACTCAGAAATTTTGGCGGCTATGCCGTATTTACACGGTGGTCGGGCTTTGGATGTCGGCTGTGGACAAGGGCGAAATTCGCTGTACTTAAGCCAGCAGGGCTTTGAAGTGGATGCTTGGGATGTGGATCCGCAAAGTTTGCAAAAACTACAGCAGATAATAGAGGCTGAAGGTATTCAAAAAATCTACGTACAACAGCGTGATTTAAATGCTGACCCAAGTATTGCAGGTAGATACGACTTTATTTGCTGTACGGTGGTGATGATGTTTTTAGAAGCCCCAACTGTGAAACCATTGATTGCACAGATGCAGCAAGCCACAAATGTAAATGGATTTAACTTGATCGTCTGTGCGATGGATACCGATGAGATTTCTGCGCAGCCTGACTTTACTTTTGCTTTTAAAACAGGGGAGTTAAGTGCTTTGTACGAGGGTTGGAACATTGTGAAATACAATGAAAATGTCGGTGAGTTGCATCGGGTGGATGCAGAGGGCAATCGGATTAAGCAGCATTTTGCGACGTTGTTGGCGCAGAAAATTGAAGTATGAGCTTTTTAATTGTTTGAGTTGAATAGGTTTTGTATTCAACTCATTAATTAAATACTCGAAAGTCTTTGGTCACTTCCTTAAGTTAGATGGACTGTTCTTATATTCAGAAAAAGACAGTCTATTTAATGTGATGATGTGAGTAATTAAGGTTGATAAGTAATGTCTAAAGCTTTCAGAGGCAATTGAATAATGTCGATGGCGATTGTTAAAGGTAATAGCGGTATTGCAGACAATTTTTCACGACGAGACATTTTAATATAGCCACTTTGATTGTCGTAATACATGATACGTACTTTATAAGGATGACTTAAGGGCTTTAGATCCGTGGCATTCTCAATTTTGGGATAAATCGTACCTGAAATTTCTAAACTAAATAGATGATCTTGCTGCTCTGCCTTAGAGCAATCACATGGTGCAACACCATATTTTTTGAATAATGAATGTTCTTCTGGACTTAATATTCCATTGGGTGGTACATAAGAAAATTTAAAAGTGCCGCTAAATTTATTGCTGTTGAGCCCAGAAGAATAGAAATCAAGTTCACGATTGATATGGATATATTGCGGATTGAGTTGGCTAATGAGTTCAATAAAATCCGCACCGCCTTTATTGATGAGGTAACTGTATTTATTTCCTGCAACTACAATGCTATCAGTTGGCTCGTTCGGAAGTGCTTTAGACAGTTTGCCAAATGCAATCACATCGTCTTCAAGTAAGGTTACCCATTCGTATTTAGCCTCGTATTTTTGAAATAAGCTACGGGAGTGATGCCCAATTTCTTTATTAGCAATGCAACCTGTGAGGAAAAGTGAAGTACAGAGGTAGCCGATCGTCAAAAGGGAATAAAATGGTTTAATTTTCATTGTTATGTAAAAGACTGTTATATTTTAGGTCATACCATAATGCAAAAACTTCTGAAACTCTAGAATTTTAGTCCTTATTATTGAATTGATGCGCTTCGTTAGGAATGGTTCTAAGACTGTATAAAGATCAGATTTTCTGAGAAAAAGTCGAATAGAGGTAAGAGGTTTAATGAATGTTTTAGCTTTGTAAGATAGTAAATAAGATGTTTATTCAACTTATGATTCAGTTTTGAAACTTGAACTTTCTATCTGTTAGTTTATTTTAGATAACCGCTTTAAGTTTAAGTAAATAGTATTTACTCTTTGCTTAATAAAAGAAACCCCGCAATAAGCGGGGTTCTTTTTATCTCAGTATTTAACTAAATATTAAACACGTTCGATAATCGTCGCGATACCTTGACCCAAACCGATACACATAGTCGCAAGACCAATTTGCGTATCTTGTTGTTCCATCACGTTCAACAACGTCGTTGTAATACGCGCACCAGAACAGCCCAATGGGTGACCCAGTGCAATCGCGCCACCATTTAAGTTAATGATGTCTTGCTTCTCATAAACACCTAAGCCTTTCATCACTGATAAGCCTTGAGCAGCAAACGCTTCATTTAACTCGATGGTTTGGATATCCGCCATGCTTAAGCCAGCACGTTTAAGCGCTTTCTGAGTTGCTGGTACAGGACCATAACCCATGATCGCAGCGTCACAGCCTGCAACCGCCATAGAGCGAATCACAGCACGTGGCTTAAGACCTAAAGCTTGAGCACGTTCAGCAGACATCAACAACATTGCAGATGCACCATCAGACAAAGCTGAAGATGTTGCTGCTGTTACTGTACCGCCTTTCGGGTCAAATACAGGACGTAAACCTTTGAATGCTTCAAGGTTTGCATCTGGACGAATCACTTCGTCGATATCGCAAAGGATTTTGAAGCCATTGGCATCATGACCTTCAACACCCACGATTTCATTTTTGAAACGACCTTCTTGCGTTGCAGCCCAAGCGCGGCGGTGAGATTCCACACCAAACGCATCTTGTTCTTCACGGGTAATGCCGTTCATACGACCTAACATTTCAGCCGTTAAGCCCATCATGTTCGACGCTTTTGCATAGTGCTTAGACGCTTCTGGGTTCAGGTCGATGCCGTGCATCATCCCTACGTGACCCATGTGCTCTACACCACCGATGATGAAGATATCACCTTGGTTGGTTGCAATCTGTGCAGCAGCGGTATGTAGCGCTTGCATAGATGAACCGCAAAGACGGTTAACTGTTTGACCTGCCACAGTTTTTGGAAGGTCAGCCAATAAACCAATGTTACGGCCAATGTTCATACCTTGTTCTAAAGTCTGGTTTACACAGCCCCAGATCAGGTCTTCAACTTCATTGGTGTCAAACTGGTTACGAGCAACTAAAGCACGAACCAATTCAGCCGATAAGCTGTCAGCACGTACATTGCGGAACATACCGTTTTTGGTTTTACCCATTGCAGAACGTACGCCATCAACGATGACAACGTCACGTGGATTTAAAGTAGCCATTCACGTTGCTCCTTAACCGTAGAATTTTTTGTTGTTAGCAGCCATGTCACGCAACATTTGTGGCGCTTCATAAGCCTTACCTAAGTGTGCATATTTGTCGCAAAGTGCAACGTATTCAGCAACACCTGTTTGGTCGATATAACGACATGGACCACCACGGAATGGAGGGAAACCTACACCCATAATCATTGCCATATCAGCTTCAGCTGCAGTTGCAACGATGTTGTCTTCTAAGCAACGAACTGTTTCGTTACAGAAAGCAAGCATCATGCGGTCAATGATTTCTTGGTTATCAAACTCGCGTTTTTCACCAGTGACGAAAGGAGCAATGATTTCATACGCTGTTGGATCAACAGTTTTTGCTTTCTTGCCTTTCTTGTCGAGTTCGTATTTGTAGAAACCAACGTCATTCTTTTGACCAAGACGTTTAGCTTCGTACATTGCTTGGATTGAACCTTTGTAGTCTGGCTTCATACGGTCTGGGAAACCTTCAGCCATCACTTCTGCACCATGTACACCTGTGTCAATACCTACAACGTCGATGAGGTAAGCAGGACCCATTGGCCAACCAAACTTAGACATCACATTGTCAACTTGCTGGAAGTCTGCGCTGTCTTTTACAAGAAGGTCAAACGCACCAAAGTAAGGGAACAATACACGGTTAACCAAGAACCCTGGGCAGTCGTTTACAACGATTGGTGTTTTACCCATTTTTTGAGCAAGAACAACAGTAGTTGCAATCGCTTCTTCAGAAGTCTTTTCACCACGAATTACTTCTACAAGCGGCATCATGTGAACTGGGTTGAAGAAGTGCATACCTACAAAGTTTTCAGGACGTTGTAAAGCTTTCGCTAAACGCGTAATTGAAATTGTAGACGTGTTAGACGCAATAATCGTATTTTCACGAACATGCTTTTCAGTGTCTGCAAGAACGATTTCTTTAACTTTTGGATTTTCTGTAACCGCTTCGATCACGATGTCGACTTCTTTAAACTCATCGTAGCTTAAAGTAGGACGAATACGTGCAAGTGTTTCACCCATTTGCGCAGGTTTCATTTTCTTACGTTCAACTTGTTTAGTTAACAAGCTGTTCGCTTCTGACATACCTAGTGCAAGTTGTGGGTTACCAATATCTTTCATGATAATTGGAGTGCCTTTGCTTGCCGCTTGGTAAGCAATACCACCACCCATGATACCAGCGCCAAGTACAGCTGCTTGGTTTACAGGATGAGCACCTTTTTCATGTTTCTTAGCAGTTTTCTTAACAACTTGGTCATTGAGGAATAAACCAATCAATGCACCAGCTTGTGGAGTAATTGCTGCTTTAGCAAAACCTTCAGCTTCAGCTTTTAATGCTTCGTCACGCGCAAGGCTTGCACCCGCTTGTAATGAATCAAGTAATAATTTTGGAGCAGGGTATTGAGCAGGATTTGCTTTAGCAAGTACAGCACCTTTTGCTGTGTTGAACGCCATCATTTGTTCAAGCGGGTTCAATTTTACAGCATCAAGTTTTTCTTGACGTTTTGCTTTCCAGTTCAAACGACCAGAAATCGCCTGTTTAACTAAATCAGTTGCAGCTTCAAGTAATTTATCAGGAGCTACAACCGCATCTACAGCACCGTCTTTTAATGCAGCAGCCGGTTTTTTCGGAGCAGCCATTGCCATCCATTCAACAGCGTTGTCAATACCGATAACACGGCTTAAACGTACGCTACCGCCAAAACCTGGGTAAATACCAAGTTTAATTTCTGGTAAGCCAACCTGTGCAGCTTCTGACATCACACGATAGTCACACACTAAACACATTTCAAAACCGCCACCTAACGCCATACCGTTAATAGCAACAACTTTTGGAATGTCTAAATCTTCAAAGCTATTGAAGATTTCGTGAACAGGCATAAGCCAGTCAACAATCGCTTTTTCACCTTGAGCGAAATTTTCACCAAACTCGGTAATGTCTGCCCCAACAATAAATGTTGATTTGCCAGAGGTAACAACTAAGCCTTTAATATCATTATTTGCTTTTACCGCAGCAATAGCAGCTTGGAAATCTTCAATTGTTGCACGGTTAAATTTATTGACCGACTCACCTTGTAAGTCAAAGCGGAATTCTGCAATTCCGTCCGAAAGCATTTGGACGGTAATGGCATTGCCAGCGTGGATCATGCCTGATCTCCTTTATTTTGGAGGACTTCTAAGTTGATGTTGTGAAGCGAGTACGTTATTCCTACGTACATCTATGCTCCGCCAATCTTACGATAACTATATCGAAAAAGAACATAACAAGTTGTATCAAGCCGTGACGCAAGGGTCATCTATTTTTATTCAATTATTTCGTGTGCTTGCGTGATGTATTTTTGAATGATGCGGCCTAAATAGAGTGAAGTTTTTGTTTCATTTAAGATTTTTTATGGATGGGTGCTCAAAAAATGATTAGACAGCGTCCTTATATTTCAAGTCACTCTTTGCGCCGATTTTGGCAATTTAGTCAATGCTACACTTGCAGGTAAACCCAAACAGAATGAAAACTTGTGATGAAAAGCTGGAAATAGGACGTACTTTGCAGCTTATGTTACAATTCGCAGTCTAGACCGAATACCGGTCTTTTTCTTTTATTTCGTTTTCTTTGGTTTCCAGGTTTTCATATGATTAAGTGGATCATTCTGGCGATTTTTATTCTTTCTGCACTTTATATTCAGCAACGTGGGAAGGTTCGTCACTCGTTTTATCGTCAATTTTTCGATCACTCAACGATTCTTGCACCGATTAACTACCTCATGTACATGTTTTCAAAGGTGCCGAATCAGCCGTATATCGACACACAGCATTTTCAAGACTTAAAAGTGTTGGATGAAAACTGGGAAATGATTCGTGATGAAGCAAAAGCTTTATATGAAAAAGGCGGAATTAAAGCATCGAGCAGTTATGATGATTTGGGGTTTAACTCCTTTTTCAAAACAGGCTGGAAGCGTTTTTATCTGAAATGGTATGACTCTGCGCATCCGTCAGCAGCTGAACTTTGTCCAAAAACGACGGCGTTGCTGAAAACCTTGCCGACCATTAAAGCCGCGATGTTTACCGAGCTGGCACCAGACAGCCGTTTGGTTCGTCACCGTGACCCTTATGCGGGTTCATTGCGTTATCACTTGGGGCTGATCACACCAAACGATGACCGCTGCTTTATTGATGTGGATGGTGAGCGCTATTCATGGCGTGATGGTGAAAGTGTGGTCTTTGATGAAACTTATATTCACTATGCCGAAAACACCACTGATCAAAACCGCATTATTTTCTTTGCCGATGTCGAGCGTCCTTTAAAAACACGCTTTATGCAAAAGTTTAACCATTGGTTCGGTAAAAAAGTCATGACCGCTGCCAGCTCTCCAAATGAAGCAGGGGATCAAACGGGTGGGCTGAATAAAGTCTTTGGTTATGTCTATCAAGTGCGGATCAAAGCCAAAGCCTTGAAGAAAACCAACCGTCAATTGTACTACTTCTTAAAGTGGTTCCTGATGCTCGGAATTTTCTTCCTGATCTTTGTTCGACCTTATGTGTTTTAAAGCACATTAAACGCCCTGAGGGCGTTTTTTATTTGGGCAGAAAAGGGGAAGCCTATCTGCCCTTTTGATTTTTCTATTTATTTCAAGGCTTACAGTGGATTCGAACCACGCATGGCTTTATGCTTTATGCAGTTAAAACTAAAAACAACATGAGCGCGTATCTGTGTCATTTTTAAGATCGCAACTTATAATTTAGATAAAGCATGAGGTTTCAAGGTGCAAAAGTTTCGTTCGAAGATGGACTGGTGGTTTTTGGGGTTTATTATTGCCATGTCAGGCCTGTTGGCCCAATTGATTTTGACCACCTATGGCAAAGGCATTTTGATGCAAAATCTTTTGTTCGTTGTGGTCTATGCTTTGACTATTGCTTTGCTGTGGTGGCCGCTGTGGAGTACTCGCTATGTGGTCGATCAGGAGCAACTGACAATTCGCAGTCTCTGTTTTAAATGGATCATTCCCTTAAGCGCGATACAGTCGGTTTCTGAAACAGATAATTCCATCAGTTCACCTGCTTTGTCTTTGGATCGTCTAAAGATTGAATACTTGAAACAGGGCCAAACCAAAACCATTTTGGTGTCACCGAAAGACAAAGTAGCGTTTAAAGCTGCGTTAAAATTGTCATAAATATAGTCTTAGGCAAGTTGTATGCTTTACGGGCCTAAGCGAGTGAAAGCCTTGCTCAAATATGCCGTGAGGACTAAAGTAAAATAAACTTGAGTTCTGTTCATCCCACAAACCTCCACATGCAAAACGTCTACTTGCCTTTGAAGGATATGCTTATGAAGTCGTATCAATTGAGTCCGACACAAATTCAAACTTTAGTACCGCATATGGGAAGTTGTATCGCATCAGATATGATTACGGTGCAAGGCCTAAAAGTGGCCTACATGTACCGTGAAGAAGCACAATCTAGCGATGAAAGTGGTTGGGTGTTTTTATCGGGTGAAGAAGGAGATGACTATATTGAAGACCCTGAAAATTTAGGTTTTTATGAGGTCAATGTGATTGCCAATTATGATGCGGACATCATTGCTCACTTAAATGCGCCTGCGGGAAGTCACTTTGCCCGCAATGAACAAGGTGTGTTTGAACGGATCGATTTTGAGGCGATGGATCTGGAGTAAGCGTTCAATCTCAGTATCAATGTCTTTTGCCAGCAGACTGGTTTTGAAATGCACTTTCATGTGCTTGAAATGCGTCAAACCTGCCCAATCTAAAAGACAGATCAAAGGCTAAGCCTAAGCAGAACAGTTGACGGCGAGCCGAGAAAATTAGGGAACCCTGTGAACGAAAACGCACGAGAACATATCGAAAAAATTTTAGCCAATATGACCACACTGCCGGGCGTTTATCGCATGCTCGGCAAAGACGGTGAACTGCTGTATGTGGGCAAAGCGAAAAATTTAAAAAATCGTGTTTCTAGTTATTTTGTCAAAACTATTGAGCACCCGAAGACCCAAGCTTTGGTGGCGCGTATTTATGACATCGAAACCTTAGTCGTTCGTTCCGAAACTGAAGCGCTGCTGCTTGAACAAAACCTGATTAAGCTGCACCGTCCACCCTATAACATCATGCTCAGGGACGATAAGTCCTATGTGTATATCTTTGTCTCTGCCGACAAACCGTATCCACGGATTGCATCGGGTCGAGGCAAAGGCAAACACCAAGTCGGAAAGTTTTTTGGGCCGTATCCGAGCGCTTATAATGCACGGGATACTTTGTTGGTTTTGCAAAAGCTGTTTAATGTTCGTCAGTGTGAAAATAGCTATTTTTCACAGCGTAAGCGTCCTTGTTTGCAGTATCAAATTAAACGTTGTTCAGCGCCGTGTGTGGGACTCATTAGCCCTGAAGAGTATAAAAATGATGTCGATAACTCGATTCGTTTTTTACAAGGGGACACCAAAGAGCTGAATCAAGAACTGATTGCGAAAATGGAGCAAGCGGCCGAAGCCCTAGAATTTGAAAAAGCGGTGTTTTACCGTGATCGTATGGCATTACTGCGGGATGTCCAGTCACAACAAGCTATTTATAAGCTCAAAGGTGAGGCAGATATTTTAGCGATTGCTTATCAGGCGGGGGTAACCTGTGTGCAGATCATGCATGTGCGCAACGGGAAAATGCTCGGAGGTAAAAGTTATTTTCCAGATATGCTCGGAGATGATTTGGGGCAAATGCTGGCTGACTTCATAGCGAACTTTTATTTCCAAGTGGCAGATGAAGTACCCAGTGAGTTGATTGTAAATGTCGAATTGCCCGATCGAAAAGAACTGGAACAAGCGTTACAACAACAGTTTGATAAGAAAGTACAGATTAAACATAGCGTGCGTGAAACACGTGCAGAATGGTTAGAGCTGGCACAGATGAATGTGCAGCATGCGATCAAAGGGCAATTGGCTAATCACTTTGAGCTGAATGAGCGTTTCCATCAACTTGAACAAGTGGTGGGACGTCCGATTGATCGGATCGAATGTTTTGACATCTCACATACCATGGGTGAAGAAACCGTGGCTTCGTGTGTGGTGTTCGACAGTGGCGGCATTCGTAAGCGCGATTATCGTCAGTTTTCAATTCAAGACATTACCGCGGGTGATGACTATGCCGCAATGCGCCAAGCGCTGACTCGTCGTTATAAAAAAGCTATGCTGCCTGATTTACTGCTAATTGATGGTGGTAAAGGGCAGTTGCGTATGGCGATGGAAGTCATGCAAGAGCTGGGTTTAGAGGCCTTTATGGTTGGGGTTTCAAAAGGTGAAGGGCGTAAACCGGGCCTTGAAACCTTACACTTTACCGATGGAACAAAAATTCAGTTGCCTGAAGACCATAAAGCATTGCATTTGATTCAACAGGTACGTGATGAGGCACATCGCTTTGCGATTACTAAACATCGAGCTAAACGTGATAAAAAACGTGGTTCATCGATTTTGGAAGTGATTCCAGGTTTGGGTCCGAAACGCCGCCGCGATTTGTTGACGCACTTTGGCGGGATTCAAGGTGTGTTAAAGGCTTCCGAGAAAGACTTAACCGTAGTCCCCGGTTTGGGCGAAGTGATGGCCCGTACTATTTATAAAGTCTTGCATGAATAGAACCGCACCTACTGCGATGGCAAAAGTGCTCATTGACGCATGGGTCATTGATCATTCACATTGGTTGAATTGTGTTGTAAAGATATGGACGGAATTTAAAACAAGGATGCCACATGTCACTTCAACACAGTTATCAAGCTCTAGCAGAACAAGAATCGATTGATATTCCTACAGGTTGGTTACAAGGACGCACGATTTATGGGGGACTGGTCGCAGGTTTAATGATGCAAAAAGCATTGTTGGCTCTTGCCGATGATACGAAGCATTTACTCAGTTGTAGCGTGACTTTTGTTGGCCCAGTAAAACAGGCTAAAGTTCGTTTAACCAGCGAGATTCTACGTCAAGGTAAGTCGGTTACGACCTTGGAAGTACGTTTATGGCAAGATGATGCAGTTCAAAGCATTTTAGTGGCAAGCTTCGGGACACAGCGTGAATCAAGTATCCATGTGCATCAAGAACCTGTAGCGCCAGCGTTTCCATCGGTTGATGGTCTCACAGCAGTACCGCATCATCCGCTTGCGCCTGAGTGCTTTAAGCAGCTAGATATGGTTTGGGTGACAGGGCAGTATCCGTGTACAGCCAGCCCAAAGCCTGACTTTTCTGGCTGGTATCGCTTTAATCCAGACTTACATGAAAATCGAGACATGACTGTAGCCGACCTCATGGTGTCGATGGACATTTGGCCACCGGGGGTGCTACCGATGTTTAAAAGCATGGCACCTGCCAGTTCGCTAACATGGCATTTGACCTATGTGCATCCGCTGAAAAATCAGTTACACGATTGGATGAAATACCGCGTTGAAACGCAATATGCTGCGGATGGATATTCCACCGAAGCCGCCTATTTGTGGGATGATCAGAATCGTTTAATTGCAATTTCGCGTCAAACAGTTACCGTGTTTGCCTAGTGACACCTTAGGTCAATTCGTATAAAGTGGGCGCTATTAACGATGGATTAAACCTCAAAAAAGTGTGCATTTTCATCGTACATGAGGGAAACAACTGGCGGTGTTTATGACTACAGGTCGCATCCTGAATATTCCTAATATCTTGACCTTGGCGCGTATTGCCTTAATTCCGGTCTTTTTGTTGGTGGCCTATTGGCCTCCTGTAATGGGTATCGCTGAACAAGCGGTAAGTATGTCTCGTCATATTTTGTTGACGTCTATTTTTGTCGTTGCAGCGGTGACAGATTGGTTCGATGGTTATTTGGCGCGTACTTTAAATCAGACCTCTGCATTTGGGCGTTTCTTAGACCCTGTTGCGGATAAATTGATGGTGGCAGCGGCGCTGATCGTGTTGGTACAGTGGAAACCTGAAATTTCGATGGCATTTGCGGCGATTGTAATTATTTCCCGTGAAATTACTGTATCAGCACTGCGTGAATGGATGGCAGAATTAGGTGCACGTACCAATGTAGCCGTGTCTACGGTCGGGAAATATAAAACCGCTTTTCAAATGATTGCGATTACCGTGTTCTTACTGAATTGGCAGCCGCTTGAAATGTTGGCTTATGCATTGTTGTATACCGCAGTAATTTTGACTTTGTGGTCGATGTTTATTTACCTCAAAGCAGCTTGGCCGTATTTAAAACAGCCTTGATTGTTAGATTTTTAAGAAGCTCCTGAGGGAGCTTTTTTTGTGTCTGAAAAGATTAACTATGCGTTTCTTCCTCAGTATCATCTTCAAAAGTCTTGGCAATTTTTTCAATATTGAGGCTCTTGGCCATCGCATCAAAAATTTCTTTATAGACTCCATCCTGACGGTACAGCACTTCATGTTCCCCATGTTCAGCAATACAGCCTTCCTTCATAACATAGGTATAATCGGCATCGATAATTTGTGACAAGCTATGCGAAATAATAATCACCGTTCGCCCTTGTTTGATCTCATCGAGGCTCTGTTTAATCTGCTCGCTGGCAATGGCATCGAGGCTGGCGGTTGGTTCATCGAGAAAAATAATCGGTGGGTTCTTGAGGAACATGCGTGCCAGTGCAATGCGCTGTTGTTGCCCACCTGAAAGCATCAGTGCGTCGGATTGGTAAGCTGCGGGTAACTGCAAAATTTGTTCATGAATAGAGGCTTTTTCTGCAGCAGCATAGACCTCTTCATCACTGGCATTGATTTTTCCATAGCGAATATTGTCTAAAATACTGCCTTGGAAAATGTGATTTTTCTGTAAGACGAGACCAATGTGATCGCGTAAATAGGCGGTGTCGATGTCTTGTAAATCAATTCCATCGAGTTCAATTTTTCCTGCTTCGGGCTGATAAAATTTATCTAATAGGCTAATTAAAGTGGATTTTCCTGCACCAGATAAGCCCACCAAAGCCGTGATTTTGTTGGGTCGAATTTCCATGTTGATTTTTTTTAATGCGTGATGACCATTCGGATAGAAAAAATCGACATTCTTTAGGCTGAATTTACCCTGAATTGTGGGTTTGAGTGTACCACTTTGCTCGATTTCATCATCTGCTTCTAAAATTTTAAAAAAGCTTTCCGCGTAAATCATCGCATCATTCACTTCATCATAAATACGGTGCAATGAACGAATTGGTGCGGAGACATTATTAAACAGCAAAATATGAAACATGATCATGCCAATGCTCATTTGTCCATCGAGTACAAAGTACGCCGTGAGGATGATAATCAGCACAATCCCGATTTGTTCAATAAAGGTCTTTAAGCCATCAAATAAAAAGCTGAGTTGACGCGTTTGCATCTGATTATCGGTCAATGCTTTTTGCAGTTTTAGTTGTTTGGTTGACTCAATCGATTCTCGGTTAAAAGACTTAATCACGCTAATCGACTGGATAATACTGAGAATGCCTTGGCTCTTTTTTTCACGGCCATCACGCAGGTTGCGTCGCCATCCGCCCAGTTTCTTAGCTTGTTGGAAGGTCAGCCAAAAGTAAATTGGGATAATACTGGTCGCCACCAAACCGACGTAGAAGTTGGCATAGTACATCAGCCCCAGTGCCACAATGGCACTGCTAAAAAGTGGCAAAATATCGATAAAAAAGATTTGTACCAGACGGGTGAGTGAACCAATGCCACGGTCAATTCGCGTTTGTAGCTTACCGGCTTGGTTTTGATCGGCATTAAAAAAGGCCAAACGATAGCTGAGGAATTTTTCGATAATGCTTTGCGCCAAGTCTTGTGATACCAGAATGCGGAGCTTTTCCCCATAAAACTTTTGACCAAACTGAACTAAGGCACTGATGATTTCTTTACTGAGTAAAATCACAGTAATGGTGATCAAAATATGTAGGCCTTCGGTCAGTCCTTGGCCTTGTTCGACCAGACGGTTGATACTGTCGACAGCATATTGCAAAGTCAGGGCATTGACCTGTGCAGTAAAGGAACCAATCAGCGTCAGGATCAAGGTCGCAACTACCAATATCCGATAGGGGCGGACAAAGGGGCGAAGCTTTTGAAACAACTGCCAAAGGTTCATACATGCTTCTTTTTATTGTGAAAGTTCACATGAGTGTATGCATAAGGAGGCTAGGCGACAAGCTGTGACTTTGTTTTGATTTGTGTCGTTCTGAATTCAGTTAAACTGTTTGCAGAGGAGGAAAAGTCATGACCTTAGATCTGTTTAGTCCTGAACCGCAAGTAAACTTGCTCCCATTCGATGGGCAGGTACAGGACTTGGGCTTGATTTTAACTGCGGAGCAAAGTGCGAAATATTTGGATTATTTTTTAGCACATTTGGCATGGCAACCTGACGAGGTCGTACTGTATGGCAAACGTTATGTCACGGAACGAAAAGTGGTGTGGTATGGCGATGCCGAGTACCAATATCACTATTCGGGCAGTGCCAAGCAAGCACTGTTATGGAATCCCGCTTTGTTTCGTTTAAAACAACATATTGAGCAACTGGTGGGACATCCATTTAACTCATGCCTAGCCAATTTATATGAAAATGGCAGCCAAGCCGTGGGCTGGCATAGTGATGATGAGCCTTCGCTACGTTCACCGCAGCAAGAAAATGTGGTGATTGCCTCACTCAGTTTTGGTGCAACCCGTAAGTTTTGCTTTAAGCACAAGTTTAAACAGGAAAAAGTCGAGCTGATGTTGCACAGCGGGCAATTAATCGTGATGCGTGGACAGACCCAGCGCTACTGGAAACATGCTTTGATGAAATCCAGTAAAATCACTGAGCCGCGTCTGAATTTAACCTTTCGCTATTTCTATCCTAGGTATAATTAAGCTTCAATATTATGCAGCAGATGGCATTTCTGTTCGATCTGTAAGGCACTATGTCTTAATATTTCGACCATTTTTTTCAGATCGACAAATTCAAACCGATTTTTTGAAGCCAATAAAGTCAGTGCCAACGGTGTATCTTTGGGTGAAAATTTGACTGGTACAGACAGACTGGCAAGGTTGGGGTCGAATTCGCCATTGGAAAAATAATAGCCCTGTTTCTTAATGGCTTTCATTTTCTGTAAAAATTCATCTTGGCTCGCAGCAAAATTGACCTCGGCCAGCTGAGCCGAAAACTTTTGATAATATTCAATAATTTTAGCTTTGCTGAGCTGTGAAATCACCACTTTAGGCGATGAACCCAAATACACGGGACGTGGGCAACCGCGCCCATAAGAAAATAACTCAAGGTCTTTAAAGACTTCACCATATAGGTCAATACAGTGTTCTGCGTTGAGCTGGGTGAGGATACAGCAAAACTCCGTTCGCTCAACAATGTCTTGCATAAAAGGAATGCTGATTTGTAAGAGTGGGTCTGTGGTTCGAGAGATATAGTCCAACACAGCAATTTGAGAGCCTAAGGTATAGTCGCCGCTGGTTCCGCTTAAGCGCTGTAAAAGTCCTGCGGATACCAATTCCTTTAAATAGCGATAACTGGTGGGCTGTGATAGCCCGAGTTCGGCACTGATGATATCGACATTAATAATCGGGCGTGACACAGAAAAGAGGTCTAAGACAGTGAGAATTTTACCGAAACTTGAAAGTGCCATAAGAACCTACTTAGTCAAAATAAATGCCATTTGAACGACAGTTACTATATAACAAAAACCCTAGACTCGACATGGCTTTCGTTCTGGGCGCATGGCTTTCGTGGACTTTTATCAGCATTTGTAATGCAATAAAAAGGGTGAAATATGATCTTATAAATATGTAAATTATCATATTAAGATATTTTAATTGACAAAAAATCATATTTTTGGAAAAATTATCATTACAAATGTCTTTTAATGAATAAAGCTTTTGTTATTTGTTGAGCTATTTTCTTTCCTTTCAACATGGCGCTGTCTTTGACCATGTCTGTAAAAGACTTCATTTATTTGAATCATTTTTTCATCCGTCTTCGCATGAGGTGAGGACGAAGTGATGCTGTTTGTCTGAGCAATGCTGTGTGGAAGAGCTGTTTAAATGTTGTCATTCAGCGCATTTAGAGATGAATTTATGTTCCTTACCAAACAGTTACTCGCATTCCGTCCAAATAAATTGGACTGGATTTTTGCGACGAAAACCTTTTTGGCAGGCATGCTTTCACTTTATGTCGCATTTTCTTTAGATTTGGCCTATCCCATTTGGGCGATTGGAACGGTCTTTGTCATCGCAAACCCCTATGCGGGTATGACCTCCTCAAAAAGTCTTTATCGGGTATTGGGAACGTTGTTAGGAGCAATCGTTTCGATTGCAGTCACGCCAAACCTGATCAACACTCCTGAATTGTTCACATTATTTTTAGCCACATGGGTTGGGTTTTGTCTATATTTTTCATTGTTGGATCGGACGCCGCGTAGCTATATTTTTATGTTGGCGGGCTATACCACGGTCATTATTTGCTACAACATTGTCTATAACATTGAAACCACCTCCATGTTTGATATGGCGATTGGTCGCTGTATTGAAATCACGGTGGGAGTACTGTGTAGTGCAGTGGTGAATGCGGTACTGTTTCCCATGCATATTGGTCCCGTAGTCAAAACCCGTGTTTCACAGACTTTTCAAGACACCCGAGCGGTTTTTGATCAGATCCTGACAGATGATGTTAAGGCCATTAATTACAGCACTACGCTTAGTCATATCACGCGGGATATTGCCGATATTCATGTGATGGCCGTGCACTTGAGCTATGAAAAATCGACCTTGCAGGGCATGACCAAACCGCTCCAAGAAATGCTGCATCAACTCAGTATGTTGGTGACGAACTTGGTGGCCATGGCCGAGCGAATTCAGCAGTTAGATCACATTGACGCATGCTACCGTCCAGCTTTAGAAAAGGCGCATGCAGAGATTGTAAAATTTTTACAAAGTGATCAGGTCATTTTAGAGCAGGACTTAAACCAGCTACCTGAGCAGTTTGAGTCGAGTTTTCAAGCCGTGTTTGACAGTGCCTTGCCACAGCAGCAAGTCATGTTGGCCAGTTTAAAAATGGATGTGCGTCATTTCACCCAAAATATACGTGCCATTAAGTTGATTTGGCAGCGTATCCAACAGGGGGATGACAGCTTACCCGCAATCGTGACCCCGATTAGTACAAACTATCCCAATTTACATCGAGATCATGGCGTAGCCGTGCGTGGCGGCATTTCAGCTTTTATTGTGGTGCTTGTGGCGACTGGCTTTTGGATTGTCAGTGGTTGGAAAGCGGGTTTTATGATGGCAGAGATGGCAGCTATTTGTGCCTGTATTCTGACCAGTATGGACAACCCCGTTCCTGCCTTAAAAATCTTTATCCGTGCCAGTCTGTATGCGACGATGATTGTCTTTATTTATGCTTATGGCATCTTCCCACACATCAGCGCTTTTTGGATGTTGGCTGTGGTGTTGGCCCCTTTTTGTATGTACTGTCTGATGCTGTTTTTACACCCACCACTCACAGGTTTAGCGCTACCTTTGATAATGGGTGTGGTCATGGGCTTAAACCTGCAAAACCGTTATCACCTTGACCAAGTGATGTTTTTTGATGCATCGATTGGGACGGTGCTTGGTCCCATCATTTCTGTCTATGTAATTCACTTGGTGCGTGCGATGTCGCCGGACATTACTGCCAAGCGAATCCTGTCTTTACATTATAAAGCAATACGACAAGCGCTTTATCTACCTTATGGGGTTGAATTTAGAGTGCATTTGCGCAGTATGTTGGATCGGATAGGCGTACTGAATACCAAGTTGGTACAGTCGGATCGCTTGAAGCAAAAAATCAATTTGGCCCTGATTGAATCCAGTGCGGTGATTGATTTAACTCGGGTGCAAGAACTGATTCAAAAAATGCCTGTGCAGGCCTCTATCACGCTGCATCTACAAGAACTACAAAGCCAAATGGATGCTTATTTCTACGCTAAAGAATTAGATCATAGCGACCTACAGGTCAGACAACACATTTTGGACAAAATTCAGATCATTCAGGCCGAGCTTATACAGCTGGAAGACCTAAGCATTGCTCGGCGTTTGCAAGTTTCACTGAATAATATTCAAAGCAGTCTTTGTCATGCGACATGGGATGAAATGTCTCAAGTCCGTTTGCTGAGAGCATAACGATGGGTGAACTTAATATCTATGGTGTGTATGTGCCAGTTTTGGTCATTCAGGCGGTATTGGCTTACATCGTATTGCGGTTACTCATGCGGGTGACCGATCCTTGGGTCGACAAAGGCTGGATTTTTTTACCCAGTATTTTTTATTTATGCCTCTACATTACTGTGCTTGGCGTAGTCCATTGGGGTTTTATCGTGAGCTTTGCCTAAGCGCACATCTGATTGAAATGAATGAGGTAAAAGAAATGGCATCCTTTGATTGGCGTAAACTGAGCCGTCCCATCACTTTAGTGCTGATTGCGGGTATCGCGATCGCGGTACTCGTGCATCTTTGGCATTATTATAATGCTGAACCGTGGACACGTGATGGGCGGGTTCGTGGCGATGTGATTCAAGTGTCTTCCGATGTATCAGGCTTAGTCACGGAAGTTTTAGTGCATGATAATCAAAGCGTCAAACAAGGGCAGGTGCTGTTTAAAATTGATGTGGCGCGTCAGGCGCTTGATGTGGAACAAGCCAAATCAGACTTGGCTAAAGCTAAAGCCAGTTTAGCTGCTGCCGAAGCGGAGCTGTTTCAAAGCAAAGCCAATTTGACCAAATCACAAGCCAATAGTCACTTGGCCGATAAAAATGCAGAACGCTATGCCAATTTGATGGATGGTGCTATTTCAAAGCAAGAACAAGATCAGATGTTTGCCGTACGAGATCAATCACATGCCGAACATGAACAAATGCAAGCGGCGATTCAGCAGGCCAAAGCCAATATTGCGCAGCAACAGGCGTTAATCGATGTAGCCACCAGTAATTTACATTTGGCTGAATTAAACTTGAACCGTTCCGAAGTCCTAGCACCAGCCGATGGCACACTGTCTAATTTTGAGATGAAAGCAGGAAATTATGTCAAAGTTGGACAAGCGGTAGCGGCATTATTAGATCGCTCACAGCTTTATGTGGTCGGTTATTTTGAAGAAACCAAGTTAAATAAAATATATTTGGGTGCGCCCGCTACTGTACAGTTGATGGGGGACTCAAACATCTTAAAAGGGCATGTGCAGGGGATTGCTTCAGGCATTGAAGATCGTGAACGAACTACAAGTACAGGTTTGTTGGCCAATGTAAATCCAACCTTTAGTTGGGTACGTTTAGCGCAGCGCGTTCCTGTGAAAATTGCACTGGATGATATTCCGAAAAATGAATTGGCCTTTGTCGCGGGGCGAACCGTGACGGTACATATTACTGAGTCACAGCACTAAATTGACCTCTGTTCATTTCAAAAAAAGCATCCGATGAGGATGCTTTTTTTTGAACGCTATTTGATGTGTTGAGATCCGACTCCAGTCATAAAACCCATGTCATCTGTTTTAAGAAAGTCTTACTTAAGGTGTAAGACCTTCAGGATCGCGATACCAGCTTTCAATAAACAAGGTTGCGGCAAGGCTATCAGCAGAAAGTTTTTTTCCTCGACCTTGCGCATGGTAATGGCTCAGCTCATCACGGGCTGCACGAGTACTTAAGCGTTCATCCACCATCCATGTTTCAATATTGGTTTGATGACGTAAACGACGTGCGAACTTACGTGCTCGAGCAGATAATTCCGACTCGCTATCATCCATATTGAGTGGTAAACCGACTAAAAATACATTGGGTTGATATTGTTTAATAATTTTATGCAGTTCATCCCAATTGGGGATGCCATCTTTCATTGGAAACAAAGCCAAAGGCGTTGCACTTTCAATCAGTGCTTGACCGACTGCCATGCCCATTTTTTGTGTACCGAAGTCAAATGCCATAATCATTTGAGGTGTGTTTAAATCAGGCATGTCCAATCTCAGAAGACAACCAGGTTCGGTCCAGCCCGATCTTTTTATAGGCTGCGTCCCAACGGTCGTCATAAGGAATATTAAAAATCAAATCCATATCAGCATCGCAGACTAACCAATCACCACGAGACAGCTCATCTTCCAATTGGTTTTTGGTCCAACTAGTATAGCCCAAAGCAATTTGATAGCGACCCACACCTTCATTATGCGCAATCGCATCTAAAATATCTTTAGACGTGGTGATACAGATATTTTCGCCGACTGCAATGGAAGAGTGCCATGTCGGCTGGCCCGTATGTAAGACAAAGCCAGCTTCTGGACGCAAAGGCCCACCTTGGAGAACATCGTGTGGTCGTACGTGATCGGCTTCAATTTCAAGATCATTGAGCAGTTCTTTGACTGAAAGTCCTGAAGGGCGGTTGATGATGATGCCTTGAGCACCTTCCTCATCGTGTCGGGCCAAATAAATCACGGTATGGGCAAAGACTTCATCTGCCATATCGGGTGGGGCAATGAGACAGCGATGCGTCAGATATTGTTTGCTCACCTAAAGGCTTCTCCTTGAAATTAAAATGCTTCTAGTCAAATGTTGTTATCTACCACGTTACTAGACTAATGCACTTTCTCCAAATCTTTTTTTGTGATCCAGTCTACATAAATTAGGCAGATTGAAACTTCAACTGACGTAATTGCTTGGCATGTTGCAACGTAGTGTCATTGATTTCAACGCCGCCTGTCATACGTGCGAGCTCATCGATACGCTCATCTTCTTCTAAGTTTAAAATGGTGCTGCTAGCAGGGTCGGTCTGACGTTTTTTCACCAACAAGTGCTGGTCAGATTGTGCAGCTACTTGAGCTTGGTGGGTAATACACAGAATTTGCACATGCGAACCTAAGTCGGCCAAGAGACGACCAACAATTTCGGCTGTGCCACCACTAATGCCGACGTCAATTTCATCGAAGACTAAGACTTCAGCTTCAGTTTTTTCAGCATTCATCACTTGCATCACCAACGCGATACGTGACAACTCACCCCCTGAGGCAACTTTGGCCAAAGGTTGCGGTGGGATGCCTTTGTTGGCGGTGAACAGTAATTGGATAAAACTTAGGCCTTCACTAGAAACCTGCTCCATTGGTTCAAACTTAAACTCAAAGTGCGCTTCAGGCAGAGCCAATTGTTTGACTTGTTCGGTTAAATGTTTTGCCAATGGTGCGGCTGCATCGCGACGAATTTGGTCGAGGTGCTGGGCTCTATTTAACAGGTCTTGATGCGAGACTTCAACTTGCTCAGCTAGTGTTTCTGGATCTTCTAATAAATGGAGCTGTGCCAGTTCAGATTGCCATTGTTCATGTTCTTGTTTTAAGTGTTCTGGCTGCGTGCGGTACTTACGCGCAAAACGGTGGAACATCTCAAGCTGGGTGTTCAACTCTTCCATGCGTTCTGGGTCATAGCTTTGACGGTCAATAAACTGACGTAGATTGGCCGTGGCATCGTCAAGCTCACTTTGTGCATTCAGCAAAGAAGTATGAATCTCGGCCAACTGTTCACTACGTCCTGCATGTGATTCTAAGCGACGAATAATACTGGAAATTTCTTGATTAATATTTTGTTCAGCATCATCTAAGGTCGTCACGGCATAACTACAGTCCTGCATGATGTTTTCATGATGCGACAAGCGATCAAACTCTTGTTCAATCTCTTTATAGTCGATTTGCACCACATCTTCGAGTTCTTCTAATTGTAAACTCAAGGTATCCATACGCTGTTTACGCGTGGCTTGAGCATCCAATGCTGCTTGGTGCTGACGAATGTCTTTTTGCCATGTGCTATAGGCTTCACGCACAGCTTGCGCTTCTGGGTAGAAGTTATGATAGAGGTCTAACCAGCGTCTTGGATAAGGCGGTTCTAATAGCTGTTGCTGACTGTGTTGGCTATACAGTTGTACCAGCAAGCGCCCGATTTCTTTCAATTCAGCTAAGCTGCTCGGACGACCATTAATCCATGCTTTGCTACGGCCAGTGGCAAAAATAACCCGTCTTAGATGAATCTCTCCTGACTCATCATCTAACTCATGTGCCTTTAACCAGGCTGCTTCAGGGCTGTGCTCTTGATAGCTAAAAATAGCCGTGACATCGGCTTTGTCTGAACCGAAACGGACATAGTTGGTATCGGTCCGTTCTCCCAGACAGGCGGACAGTGCATCTAGCAATAATGATTTGCCTGCACCTGTTTCCCCAGTCAGGACATTAAAACCTTGATCGATATCAAGTGCTAAGTGATCGGCTAAAGCAAAATTAATTAAAGTTAAATGTGTCAGCATAAACGCATCCGAGCTGCGAAAAGTTTTAGTTTAAGATAGTGAAGTTTTATTCAGCCGACAAGACGGCAACGCTATTCGTTTTGTGCAAAGTCGGCTTATTTTAGCGTGAATCTGAAAGTCGACCTAGTAGATTTTTTTAAATCCGACTGTTATAGCGAACTCAGCACAAACATGTGGGTATGCGGTGTATGCGGAAAGAGTAAGACTCAGTGAACGGATCGCATTGGCAAAAAACAAGCCAAAATGGGCTGGAAATTGAGGCAATTGTACGATGGTCGGACTTTAACAAAATATTGATTGAGGGGAATAAAACATCGATTGATTAGTTAATCGCACATCTTTAAACTAGCGAATCAATACGAATATAAATGCGCATTATCTGGAGTGTACGCATGTCAACTCAGTTCGATCATGTCTCTGTCATTAAAAAATCCAATGTTTATTTTGGCGGTTTATGCATCAGTCATACTGTGCAATTTGAAGATGGCACCAAAAAAACGTTAGGGGTCATTCTTCCGACAGAACAAGCTTTGACGTTTGAAACACATGTGGCAGAGCGTATGGAAATTATTTCAGGCGAATGTCGTGTACAAATTGCAGACAGCGAAGAGAGCGAATTGTTCCGCGCAGGTCAGTCTTTTTATGTGCCTGGCAATAGTCGTTTTAAAATTGAAACCGACGAAGTGTTGGACTACGTGTGCCATTTAGAAGGCTAAGCTTTCAACTGATACTCGCCAAGTAATTTCAAGCGAAATCGGTTAAACTATCCGTTGCACAGCAATCCTGTAAAGTCAGCTTTACAGGATTTTTATTTTTGGCACATCGTGTCGATGGTCATTTATCTTTTTAGAGGTCCTACATGGCTAAACCTGAATATTTCTATGGCGTTCATTCGGTGGAGTCATTGTTGGAACTTGAACCTGAACGCGTACTGACGCTTTTTACCTTAAAAGGGCGTGATGACCAGCGTTTAAAGCGTGTACTTGAGTTGGCTGAACCGTTTGGTATTAGCGTACAACAAACGGGTCGTGATCGATTAGAAAAAATGGCTGGCTTACCGTTCCACCAAGGCGTTGTGGCTGCGGTCCGTCCTAATCCAGTTTTCAATGAAAAAGATTTAGAAGCCTTACTTAAACAATCGCCAAATTGTTTATTGCTGGGTTTAGACCAAGTCACCGATCCGCATAACCTCGGCGCATGTATCCGTACCGCGGCTGCAATGGGCGTTGAAGCGGTGATTGTGCCTCGTGATCGTTCTGCAAGTTTGACCCCGACCGCGCGCAAAGTTGCGGCAGGTGGTGCTGAAAAAGTCAAATTTATCCAAGTGACCAATTTGGCTCGGACTTTAGCGCAAATTAAAGATGAGTTTAATGTGCGTGTGGTCGGTACCATGTTGGATGAAAAAGCCTTGCCGCTACAAGAGTTCGATTTTACTGGAACGGCTGTATGTGTGGTGATGGGCGCTGAAGATACCGGTCTGCGTCCAATTACTCAGTCTCAATGCGATCAAACGGTTTATATTCCGATGGCGGGCAATCTACAAAGTTTGAATGTCAGTGTAGCAACGGGTATGGCTTTGTATGAAGCATGCCGTCAACGTAATGTCTAAGTTTTTTAATTCCTGATTCAATGTAAGCCCAATGATGACCCCTCAAAAACAAGGCTATGTCTTTATTGCCATCACCATGTGTATTTGGGGGGGATTTACCTTAACGGCGCGGCTCAGTGCCAATTGGGGCATTGGTGCGTGGGATATTACCGCCTTACGCTTTCTGTTGGCGTTTTGCATCTTAATGCCAATTTTGATCTATAAAAAAGACACCGCCTTTTTGTGGAAGAAAGAGCCTTTTATTTTGGCGATGATTGGTGGGGTGTGTTATTGCATCACCGCTTATAGCGCTTTTCATTATGTGCCTGCGGCGCATGCTGCGATCTTTCTCAATGGCTGCATTCCACTTTGTACAGCTGCCGCAGCTTATCTTTTATTTCGACAACCATTTGATCGGCATACTTGGCTCAGCCTCAGTATTATGTTGCTCGCACTGACGGCCATGAGTGGGCTGATGTATCAAGAAACTGGTATCGCTTTTAGTTTAGGCGATGGCTTATTTTCCCTCAGTGCTGTGCTGTGGGGAATATTTACCGTTTTATTGAGACAATGGAAGCTGTCGGCATGGCACTCCATGGCAGGTGTTGCTATTTGGGCTGCGATTATTTTTGTGCCAATTTATGTTTTATTCCTCCCCAAAACCCTAGTGCATGTGCAACCTGTGCAATTGATTGCTCAGGTGGTATTTCATGGTGTGTTTGTGGTCATCGTGGCGACCCTCACTTATGTGGAAGCTATTAAGCGTTTGGGGGCATTTAAAACAGGCAGTATTGTGACGTTGGCGCCTTTTATTGCTGCGATTATTGCGGTTCCTTTGCTCAATGAGCCTTTGAGTGTTGCGATTTTATGTGGTCTTGTAGGAATGGGGGTCGGGGCCTTGCAGCCATGGCGTTGGATACGGCAGGACAGTTTGAAAGCCCAACTCGCACAACAAAAAAAGCAGTCATAGTCGACTGCATTTTTTTAGATTTCTGAATGGGCTAAATATTTTAAATGCAACGGTCTGAGTTGTGCGTATAAGTGTTCCAAGTGTCCATCATTTAGCACAATATCATCGGCCAACGCTTGTTTTTGTTCACGAGACATTTGCGCTTTAATGATGGTTTGAATTTGCTCAATGGTTTGATGGTCGCGCTGTGAAGCGCGGAGAATCTGGATATCAATTGAAGCATCGATCAGAAGCGTATGTTGCGTCAGCTCATGCTGATTGGTTTCAAAAAGTAGCGGTGAAACCAAAATCGCATAAGGGCTGGTCGCAGCTTGCAATTGTTGCATGATCGACTGACGAATTGCAGGGTGGGTGATCTTTTCCAATTGCTTACGGGCAGACGGGTCCTGAAAAATGTGTTCACGTAAAGCGCGTCGATTCAGTTCGCCATTGTCCAGTAAGGCCCACTCGCCGAAGCTGCTTCGAATTTGCTGAAGTGCAGGCTGACCTACAGCAACAATTTCTCGAGCAACGACATCGGCATCGACTACTTGTATGCCTTGTTGTTCAAACCAGTGGCTTGCGGCAGATTTTCCACTGCCAATCCCGCCTGTCAGACCTAAAATAAATGACATATTATTTTAATTGCCTAAATATATTTTCATAATTTGCTCACCCCACAAAAAGGCAATCCATCCTGCGATGGCAATATATGGGCCAAAAGCAAAAGGCTGATTTTCTTTACGTACTTTGAGCAGAATGATGCCGATAATGGCACCTACGAAAGAGGAAAGTAGCACAATCAGTGGCAGCAGCAAAGGACCCATCCATGCGCCTAAAGCAGCAAGTAACTTAAAGTCGCCATAACCCATACCTTCCTTGCCTGTGATGAGCTTAAACAGGTAGTAGACAATCCATAAGCATAAAAAGCCAATGATGTAACCCCAAATGGCTGCTGTCGGTGTGGTGTAAATCGCATAACTATTGACCCCTAAACCTAGAGCTGCAAGGGTGAGGGTATAGCGATCAGGTAAAAGCTGAGTGTCAAAATCAATAAAAGTTAAGGCGATTAAAATATAAGTGAGTACGAGACCGAACAGCATTTGGACTGTTGGACCAAATACTGCAACCACGACCAATGCACAAATGGCGGTCAGGAGTTCAATCGCAGGGTAGCGAATGCTGATCGGGTTATGGCAAGTACCACACTTTCCTCGTAGCAGTAACCAACTCATCACAGGGACATTTTGATACCAGCGTATGGCACTTTTACATTGGGGGCAGGTCGAGGCAGGCTTGCTCAACGAGAGTTTCGTTTCATCAATAATAGGCTGTTCAGGATGAAGCAGAAGTTGGCAGTCGGTGCGCCATTCTTGTACCATCATTTTTGGAGTGCGATAGATCACTACATTCAGGAAACTACCAATGCACAAACTAAAAACTCCAACGGCAAAATACAGCGCCATTGGAGTATTGATCAGATAGGAAATTATTTCTTGCATTAAACCACAGAACCCATTTGGAAGATTGGTAGATACATGGCAATTACTAGGCCACCCACAAGTACACCCAAGACCGCCATGATGAGAGGCTCCATCATTGCAGTTAAACCATCCACCGCATTATCGACTTCGTTTTCATAGTGAGTTGCGACTTTATCCAGCATGGCATCGAGCGCACCAGATTCCTCACCAATCGCTACCATTTGTACGGCCATTGATGGGAATTTATTGGTGGCACGCATCGCGAATTGAAGTTGTTGCCCGGTTGCGACATCTTCACGGATTTTCATCACGGCTTCTTCATAGACTACGTTATTGGTTGCACCTGCGGTAGACTCGAGGGCATCAATTAAGGGTACACCCGCAGCAAAGGTGGTAGACAGCGTGCGGCTATAGCGCGCGATAATTGCTTTATATACTAAATCACCAAAAATCGGGGCTTTCAGTGCGGCTTTATCCAGCATGTCACGAAACTTTTTACTGCGTTTTTTTGTTTCGAGTAAAGCGGTAATCACCACACCAACGACAATAATCAAAATGAACCAGTATTTCTGCATCCAATCAGACATATTCACCACCATTTGAGTGAATGCAGGTAAGTCTGCACCAAAGGAGCTAAAGAGTTCTTGGAAAACGGGGACGACTTTGACCATCAAAATAATGGTCACGATCACCGCAACCACAACCACAGCGGCTGGATATTTCATAGCTTTTTTAATTTTTTGCTTTAACAATTCACTTTTTTCTTTATAGACCGCTACACGATCCAGCATGGTCTCAAGCGCACCCGATTGCTCACCTGATTCAACCAATGAACAGAATAAATTGTCGAAATATTGCGGATATTTTTTGAGTGCTCCAGCAAAGGTATTACCACCTTCAACTTCGCCTTTAATGCCGAGGACGACTTCACGCATAGACGGGTTTTCTAAGCCTTCAGCCACAATTTCAAAACCTTGAACCAACGGTACACCTGCTTTCATCATGGTTGCGAGCTGTCGGGTAAAAATCGTGATGTCCAGTGTGGTCACTTTTTTCTTAAAAACAAAAAGATTCTTTTTCTTCTCTCGAATACTCTTGATGGTAATCCCTTGTTTGCGCAAAGTAACTTTGGCGAGGGCGAGATTACGTGCAGGCAATTCCCCTTTAATTTTTGCCCCTTTACGATCAATCCCTTCATAATTGAAGGTTGGCATCATCTGTGCTTTTTTGACAGCCATGCATTTATCCTTATTCTTTCAATATTTCAACTATTCGCTGGTTACACGATTCACTTCTTGTAAGGAAGTGACCCCCTGCATAACCTTGAGTAAACCTGAACGACGTAAATTGTTAAATCCTAATTTTGCAGATGCTTCCGCAATCTGTAAGGCATTGCCATCTTCCATAATAATTTTTGAAATTTCTGGCGTGATTTTCATGACTTCATAAATACCAACACGTCCTTTATAGCCTTCACGGCACTCAGCACATCCCACCGGTTGATAAACTTTGAAATCTGGATCTTTGAAATCTGTGGAAGTAAAGCCCATTTCGAGCAAGCTTTGTTCGGGAATATCGACAGCGGCTTTGCATTGGCTACATAAGCGGCGTGCCAAACGTTGCGCAATCACCAAATTGACCGATGTCGCAATGTTAAAAGATGGAACCCCCATATTGCGTAAGCGTGTCAGAGTTTCAGGTGCACTATTGGTGTGGAGTGTCGACATGACCATGTGGCCTGTCTGCGCGGCTTTAATGGCGATTTCAGCTGTTTCAAGGTCACGAATCTCACCCACCATCACAATATCAGGATCTTGACGTAAGAAGGACTTCAGCGCAGCAGAGAAGGTGAGGCCGACTTTATTGTTCACGTTGACCTGATTAATACCTTCTAGGTTAATCTCAACGGGGTCTTCAGCAGTTGAGATATTGGTGTCTTCTTTATTTAGAATATTCAAACCTGTATATAGCGATACCGTTTTCCCTGAACCTGTCGGGCCAGTAATTAACAACATGCCTTGGGGTTTGTCTAAAGCCTGCATAAATAGGTCTTTTTGATTTGGTTCATAACCTAAAGCATCAATCCCCAGCATAGCACTGGATGGATCGAGAATACGTAGAACCAGCTTTTCACCAAATAAGGTTGGAAGTGAGTTGACACGAAAGTCGATGGCTTTACTTTTTGACAGCTTTAATTTAATGCGGCCATCTTGTGGCACGCGCTTTTCAGAGATGTCCATTTGTGACATGACTTTCAAACGTGAGGCAAGACGAGTCGCCAGTTGTAGTGGCGGACTGGCAATATGACGCAGAACCCCATCTACACGATAACGAACACGGTAAGATTTTTCATAAGGCTCAAAGTGTAAGTCTGAGGCGCCCATACGAATCGCATCGATCAGTAATTTATTGATATATTTGACGATCGGCGCTTCATCGCCTTGAGGTGAGTCATCATCATCTTCATCATTTGAGTCTTGATGTCCTTGTTCTAGGTCTAAATCAATGTCTTCATCAGAAAATTCAAAGCTATCGGCTTGCGCAAAATTTTGTTCGATCAGTTTTTCAAGCTGGGGATGTTCAACAATAATCGCTTCAATATTCATTTTAGAATTGAAGCGAATCGCGTCCATCGCATCCATGTTAGTTGGATTGCTGGTGGCGATATAGAGGATATTGCCACGACGGTATATCGGCAACACACGATGCTTGGTGATAAGTTTGTCTTCGACCAGATCCCGTAGAATTTGTACCGAATCATAGACACTTAAGTCAAAAACAGGCTCTCCAAACTCTAAAGAAATCGTTTCAGCGATCATTTGTGGGGAGAGTTTATGATTTTCAATTAGATAAGGAACGATGTCTTGCTGAGCTTTTTTTGCAGAGAGCATTGCCTGCTGCATATTTTCAGCAGTCATGCGTCCGTCTTCGACTAAACGTCGAATGAAGCCTGTGAACTTAGGCAAACCATTTGATACTGACATTCCCCAGATCCTTAACTTCTCAATTGTTTATAATTGGTATCGTAAAATTATACTTTTGTTGCACAAAAATACCATATCTGAAAGTGTTGTCACCACCTTAATATCGCTTAAAAGCATGAACTGGTCGTGATAGCAGGCGGTTTTTTTACAAAAAGATGTCTTTATTTTCATTCGTATTATTTTGATTGCCGAAGAAATTCTAGAAGAAAACTATCTTTGAAAAATAAATACCGTGTAGAATGAGGCCGTTTTAATGAACTGTTTTGAATAGGGTGCTGTATGTCGGGTTCGACGATTAAGCCATGGGTTGTCGGCAATTGGAAGATGAACCCAATGCAGGCAGATGCCAAGCAATTGCTTCAAGAATTTAAACAGCTCTTGCAAGAGAATGAAATAGCAGAAGAAAAATGTAATATTGGGCTTGCGCCTGTGACGCTGGCTTTGACTTCAATGCAGACTGAATTGGCGAATGCTGCACGTTCAGTTTTTACTGTGGCGCAAGATGTTTCGCGTTTTGGCAACATGGGGGCATATACCGGTGAGGTGAGCGCAGAGCTGCTCAAAGATAGTCAAATTGAATATGTTTTAATTGGTCACTCAGAACGTCGTGAATATTTTGCTGAAAGCGCAGCAATTTTAAATGCGAAAGCTCAAAATGCCTTAAATGCGGGTTTAAAAGTCATTTACTGTGTCGGTGAAAGTTTAGAGCAGCGTGAGTCTGGTCAGGCAGAAGTAGTGGTTTTACAACAAATTTGCGATTTAGCCAGTGTGGTAACGGCAGAGCAGTGGCCTCATATTGTGATTGCCTACGAGCCGATTTGGGCCATTGGTACAGGAAAAACCGCTTCACCAGAAGATGCACAAACCATGCATGCTAAAATCCGTGAAGGCCTCACGCAAATTACCAGTCATGGCACGAACATGGCCATTTTATATGGTGGTAGTGTAAAAGCTGAAAATGCAGTAGAGTTAGCGGCCTGTCCAGATATCAATGGTGCACTCGTCGGTGGGGCATCTTTAAATGCAACGTCGTTTTATAAAATTGTCGAAGCATTTGCAAATACAAAATAATTAGGAGTTCAGCATGCAAACTTTTGTGCTGGTAGTACATATTATCTTAGCTGTGTTGATGATCGTGCTGATTTTGGTCCAGCATGGTAAAGGTGCAGATGCTGGTGCTTCGTTTGGTGGTGGCGGTGCTGCAACTGTATTTGGTGCATCAGGTTCAGGTAATTTCTTGACCCGATTGACTGCGGTCCTGACGGCCTTGTTTTTTATCACCAGTTTGTCGTTGGCTGTGTTTGCCAAAAAGCAAACCACAGATGCCTATAGCTTAAAGTCAGTGCAAACGACAAGTTCTGCACCTGCACAATCGACTGAAACTTCGCCAGCTGCACCTAAAACAAGCGAATAATTGGAATTAGTCCTTTCTTTTTTGTGACGATGCTACTAGAATGCGTCACAGCTGCGGTGGTGGTGGAATTGGTAGACACGCTACCTTGAGGTGGTAGTGCTTTCGGGCGTGGGGGTTCAAGTCCCCCCTTCCGCACCAACTTATGAATCCAGAAGATTAAGTTGGTGTATGCAGCAAATTCTGTTGATGCGGGATGGAGCAGTCTGGTAGCTCGTCGGGCTCATAACCCGAAGGTCGTTGGTTCAAATCCAGCTCCCGCTACCAATCTTATTTTAGAAGCAAACTAAGGTGAGTAACTTAAGTCATTAAGTTGAGAATATTTTTTGCGTTTTGTTGCGGGATGGAGCAGTCTGGTAGCTCGTCGGGCTCATAACCCGAAGGTCGT
>RCUQ01000141.1_pt1 | contig 55304 bp, 51 predicted proteins | sample 2166351 | NCBI WGS metagenome assembly RCUQ01 (sample SAMN09932597, study PRJNA488358) | compost metagenome | feature: garden; material: soil; isolation source: compost soil in acetonitrile-enriched culture | place: Germany: Experimental Botanical Garden Goettingen | collected 2016-01-27
CGATCAATCAGTAAAAATCCACACAAGTTGTTCTTCATAATCTCTTAATGATCTTTCTAACACCTCGTCAGTGCTAGAAGCTGGACTCAATATACTTAACAACTCAGCACTTCGTGCTTCGTTCGTTTCCGTCTATCTCGTCGGTATGGGGTGCATTCTAGACCATTACAAAATCTTTGCAAGCGCTTTTAACTGATTGTTTTATCGGGTGTTGTATTTTTATGCACTAAAAAGGTTCAAAAACATACAACAACACACTTAACCCAATAATTTTAAAAAAGAAATATGGGTTTAATATTTCTGCTCTCTTTTTTCATTACTTTTGCACTGCTGGTGCTTTAATATTCACACTGAGAATTTTGACAGGTTGTTTCGGTACATCTTGATGTGGCCCTGCACGTCCTGTCGGTACTTTAGTTATCTTATCCACCACATCCATACCTTTAGTGACCTGACCAAAAATCGCATAACCTGCGTTATTGGTACTTCTATCTAGAAAGTTATTATCCACCACATTAATAAAGAACTGACTGGTTGCAGAATGCGGTAAATTGGTTCGTGCCATCGCCAAAGTGCCACGTTTATTCGATAGACCATTACTTGATTCATTTGGAATGGCTGGTCGTGTTGGTTTTTCTACAAGGTTAGCAGTCATGCCCCCACCTTGCACCATGAAACCCGGAATGACGCGATGAAAGATCGTGCCGTTATAAAACTTAGCTTTCGTATAATCTTCAAAGTTTTTTGCTGAGATTGGTGCTTTATCGTTAAACAATTCAATTTCGATGTTGCCCATTGATGTTTTCATTTCAACAATCGTGTTATTTGCCATGACCGCCATACTCATACATGTAGCCGCCACTGCAACTAAACTCTTCTTTAACATTTCGTTACTCACAGCATTCAGATGTTATTAGATTTCGGTATATTAATCGTTCAGTATAAATAAAACACTACTTCTTCTAAGAAAACGAGAATAACGATGAATGAAGCTTTAGCCCTGTCTCAATTGAGTCAATTTCCACCTTGGCATTTACAAGGTGAAGCCTTTATTTTGAATTATTGGATCAGTCCTCAATTTATCCGACAATATAAAGCGTTTCGTATCGCCCCGTCCCCGATTGGTCGTGTGGCTCAAGTCATGTTGGTGCGTTATCATCAATCCCCTGTTGGACCTTATGATGAACTGCTTTTGCTCGACCACCCTTTACTGAGCAAACGGCGTTTAAGTTCGATTCCTAAAATTTATGTGTCTACACAGATTTCAGTTGAACATGGTCAACAACTTTGGGGTATTCCGAAAGAGTTTGCTCAGTTTGATTGGCATACGCAGGATGAAACTACACAATGCCAGCTTAGAACTCACAACCAAACGCTACGTTTAACACTCACCCAATGTAAAAAGGCACGTCCGTTTTATATTAATAGTCATCACATTCCACGTTCCATGCTCAAAATACAACAAGCATGGCAAGGTCAACGTTATGAGTTTTCTCCACAGTTTCGCGCAAAGCTAATAAAACTGAAAAAATTTGAATGGGAAAACCATACCACCCTCTTTCCAGACTTTGGACAGGCCAAGGCTCTACAAAGTTTTTATGTCCCAAGCTTTCAGCTTGTTTTTCCAGAAGCCAAAGTCCGCTCTAAATAAAAAAAGAATGTTCCACGTGAAACATTCTTTTTAAAATTCATGCATCTTTATTTGGCATTCTTATCCCAAAATTTTCTAAAGCTCTTTGCCATTTCTATGGTGATTTTTTTTGCTCGACGAGAAATGATAGTGAAGTTCACAAACCCATGGGGTTGATCTAAATAATTCTGATAATAAACCTTATTGCCCTGTTGCTTTAATTTGATGGCATAAATTTCACCTTCATCATGTAATAAATCATGACCTGCCGTGATGACAAAAGCGGGTGCGACACTTTTTAATACGCCATAAGTCGGCGAAACAATAGGATCATCCAGAGCTACCTGATGTTGTTCAGCATACAACGATGTCACTCTATCGACATCTTGCCCCGTTAAGGTCAGTCCATTTTTATAAGCAAAGAACGATGGATGGCGACTTTTGAAATCGACTACAGGATAAATTAACAGTTGTGCACTTGGCGCATAAGCTTTTGCCGCAGTTCGCTGCGCCACTACGGCACTGATATTGCCACCTGCACTATCGCCTGCCACTGCAATTCGGTTTTTCAAAATTTTGAACTGACGACGGTTTTGATAGACCCAAGCCAAAGCATCTTCACAAGATTGAATTAATACATTCGGGCCAACTTCTGGCGCCAAAGGATAATCAATACTTAACACCTGCACTTTGGCATGGATCGCCAGTAAGCGACAGACTTCATCATGACTGTCGAGACTGCCAACCACAAAGCCGCCGCCATGATAAAACACCAGCATCGGAAGTTTCTTATTCGGTGCAGGATGATAATGCCGTGCAAACACAGTTCCACTTTGTAAAGGTAGACGTAAATCTTCCACTTGTTTTACTGCACTGGGTTTCGCGGTCAACATTTGAATTTGATGATCAAACAATTTACGCGAACGATGGTAGTCTTCAAAAATAAAGCCCGATTTGCCTTGCTTATATTGAGCTGCCATTAAGCATTTGATAAAGGGATCTAATTGTTCAAACTGGTGAGGATAACCCAGCGCTTTCACCAAGCTTTCTTGTGCTACTGTCGGTAAGCGATCAATCACTCGTGCCGCACTGCCTTGGCTTTGTTCCATCCATTGTTGTAAAGTTTGATTCAACACGCCCATGTCAATAATATCCTTTATCGTTCTTCATATTCTCTACATGATCAGCACTTACGTGACCATTCTCTTATATAAGTCTTCACATCAAGATACATAGCAATACGCCCTATACGCTAATCTTCTTTTAAGAGCTTGTCATTGACAATTTTTATGCCGATTTAGGAGTGTTTTGCTACTCCGTTTTATAAAGGAGACCCACCATGACTAAAAAAATAATATTCCTCTCGCTTATCAGCACCTTGTTTGTTGGTTGTGTGGCTTTTCCTGAGGATGGCTATTATGACGGACGCTACGACCACCGCTATGATTATGATGATCGACGCTACAACCAGCATGATCGCTATGAACGTGAACGAGACCGCCAACGTTGGGAATACCAGCAACGACAAAACCGCATTGAACGTGAACGTCGCGAGGCAGACCGAAACCGCCAAAGATATGCTGAATGGGAACGCCAAAACCGCGAACAAGAACTGCAACGTATTGAAGCTGAGCGCAAACGGATCGCCAATCAACGTCATCAAGACTGGCAACAGAAAAAACGTGATCAAGAGCGATTAAACCAAGAACGTAAACGTTATGATACTGAGCGTCAGCAACGACAAAATGCCGAACGCCAACGTCGTGAGCAAGAGCGTCAACGTACTGAAGATCGACGCAAACAATCCAATAACGATCGCAAGCAACGTACCGATGATCAACGCCGCGATCAAAACAAAGGTTGGGATAACTCACGTCAAGAACGATAAAATCGTCATCGTACATCAGACTGATGAAATAATACGGCTGAGTAGCTTTAATAATTTACCCTTAAAAAAAAGACCTTCACGGCATCCTGTGAAGGTCTTTAACAAAGCGAGTGTTTTAAGCTTTATTGTTGTGTTGTCGCAGGCGCAGATTGGATGGGTTCAATCTGAGCCGCAGGATCCGCTTGAACCTCGACTCCAGCACTTCCCTCAACGGTTGCTGTTGCATCTGGTGCAGTAGTCACTTGAGTGGACTCAGGCGCTGTACTGGTTTCATTTGAGCTACAACCCACAATCGCAAATGCTGAACCTAAAAGCGCTAGAGACAATAATGCAGTTTTCTTATTTAACATTCTTCCATTTCCTTTTACGTCATACAAAAATAGCAAAGCCAAACTTTGCCCTGCCTATCTTTGTCAAATCTGAAAACTTTTACACACGCGCTGAGTTGTAGTTTTTGCAGACTCGAGTACAACTTGTGCAATTTTTTATTAATTGGGCGAAAATGCCGCCTTAGCACTACATCTCAACAGCAATGCAAGTTAATGTGCTGATTCTTCATTGTTTCTCTCTTCGATGAGCAGCACAAAAGGAAATCTATACTGAGCCTCTCAACTCTTCAGCATTGCAGAACTCTTGTATGCTGATACACGATTAAATAATGTTATTTTTAAATTTGAAGCAAAAAAAGCTTAATCCAAGGTGGATTAAGCTCGAAAAAGCATACAAAAATAAAAAAACCTCAGCCTTAAAAATCGAATTTTGAGCGCAAAGCTCGAATCATCCTGACAGCATTATACCTTTGCACTGAATAAAGTACTTTTGGGAGACGTACTATTCAAAAACCTAAATCTCTAAATTAGGAGGGTTTCCCCAAGCTATGCAAATAGGTTGCAGTCACCATACTTTGCTCTCTCCACAAAGTATGATCACCGCTGATGGACTCATTATGTGGACAATCGAAAAATTAGCAAAACAGATAAATTTGATTAAAATAATTCAATGTAACGATTAGACTTTTTCAACATAAAAAAACTAAAGCAGGATTGGAAATGGACATTCAGACAGAATAAGCGCCAAGAAAGCGTGATTTCAGCAATTTTTTACTAAAAATACATGAATTAATCACTGAAGCCGCTTGAATTTTTGGCTGTTGCCCCGACCTTTTGTAGTAATCCTGAATTCAATAACGCATGGCAGTTCAGATTAACCCAGTTAACACTGATGCCTGAAGGACTGTACATGTTTAAGAACCCATTTAAACGGAGTAAATCAATGGCGACTGAGCACAATCAAGAAGCTCAAGATTTAGGGCAAGAGCAAGCGGATTCACAAACAGCGCAAACTCAAGCTGAAACGGAGCAAGCTGAAGTTTCAGTTGAGGATTTACAAGCTCAAATTACCAATCTTCAAGAAAGCTTAAAGCTTGAAAAAGCACGCACTGCAAATGCTGTATACGAAGCACAAAAAAGTGTAGAGCGTATTCAACGTGAATCAGATAAGCATAAAGACACTGTTCTCGAAAAATTCGCAAAAGAGTTACTTGACTCAGTGGATAATTTAGAACGTGCCATTAGTGCATCGGGTGAAGAAAAAACACCAATGTTTGAAGGTGTGGAACTGACGTTGAAATCGTTACTGACTGCACTGGAAAAATTTGGTGTGGTTGCAGTTGATACAGCAAATGGTTTCAATGCGGACTTGCATCAAGCAGTCGGGATTGATCCAAATGCGAAAGCCAATGAGATCGGAACGGTATTGCAAAAAGGTTATACCTTAAATGGTCGTTTGCTCCGTCCAGCAATGGTCATGGTTGGCGCATAAGCCCTATAAATTCGAGAGTTTGTGAAATTTTTTCGTGATTATCACTTGAAAAAAATTGAACGGCTCTCATATCGAATAACAAGCAAAAACATTGCAAAAATTTTTGAGGAATCATCCAAATGGCTAAAATCATTGGTATTGACTTAGGTACAACAAACTCTTGTGTCGCTGTACTTGAAGGCGACAAAGTTAAAGTTATCGACAACGCTGAAGGTGCACGTACAACACCATCGATTATTGCGTATAAAGATGGCGAAATCTTGGTGGGTCAGTCTGCAAAACGTCAAGCAGTGACTAACCCTAAAAACACATTATTCGCGATCAAACGTTTGATCGGTCGTAAGTATCAAGACCAAGCGGTTCAAAAGGACATCGGTCTTGTCCCTTACAAAATCATCAAAGCAGACAATGGTGATGCTTGGGTTGATGTAAACGACAAGAAACTTGCACCACAACAAATTTCTGCTGAAATCTTGAAAAAGATGAAGAAAACTGCAGAAGATTATTTAGGTGAAACGGTTACTGAAGCGGTGATTACTGTTCCTGCTTACTTTAACGATGCACAACGTCAAGCGACTAAAGATGCAGGTAAAATTGCAGGTCTTGATGTTAAACGTATCATCAACGAACCAACGGCTGCGGCACTTGCGTTCGGTATGGACAAAAAAGAAGGCGACCGTAAAATCGCGGTTTACGACTTAGGTGGTGGTACTTTTGACGTATCAATCATTGAAATCGCAGACCTTGATGGCGACCAACAAATCGAAGTGTTATCAACAAATGGTGATACTTTCCTTGGTGGTGAAGACTTTGATAACGCGTTAATTGAATTCTTGGTTGAAGAATTCAAGAAAGAACAAAGTGTGAACTTGAAAAATGATCCACTTGCGTTACAACGTTTGAAAGAAGCCGCTGAGAAAGCAAAAATTGAGCTTTCTTCATCAAATGCAACTGAAATTAACCTACCGTACATCACGGCGGATGCGACTGGTCCTAAACACTTAGTGATCAACGTAACTCGTGCGAAACTTGAAGGTTTAGTGGCTGATTTGGTTGAACGTACAATCGAGCCTTGCCGTATTGCACTTAAAGATGCAGGTCTTTCAACTTCTGAGATTTCTGATGTGATCTTGGTGGGTGGCCAGTCTCGTATGCCACTTGTACAACAAAAAGTACAAGAGTTCTTCGGTCGTGAACCACGTAAAGACGTGAACCCTGACGAAGCGGTAGCAATGGGTGCTGCGATTCAAGGTGCGGTATTGTCTGGTGACAAAACTGACGTACTTCTTCTTGACGTTACTCCGTTGACACTTGGTATCGAAACCATGGGCGGCGTGTTAACAGCAATTATTGAGAAAAACACCACGATTCCTGCGAAGAAATCTCAAGTGTTCTCAACTGCTGCGGACAACCAACCTGCTGTAGACATTTCTGTGTTCCAAGGTGAACGTAAAATGGCACAGCAAAACAAATTATTGGGTAACTTCCAATTAGGCGACATTCCACCTGCTCCACGTGGTGTGCCACAAATTGAAGTATCGTTCGATATCAACGCTGACGGTATCTTAAAAGTATCGGCTAAAGATAAGAGCACGGGTAAAGAGCAATCGATCCAGATTAAAGCAAACTCAGGTTTGTCTGATGCTGAAATCGAAGCAATGATCAAAGATGCTGAAGCGAATGCTGAGGAAGATCGTAAATTCGAAGAGCTTGCGAAAGCACGTAACGAAGCGGATGCATTGGTATCTTCTGCTCAAAAAGCAGTGAAAGATCTAGGCGAGCAAGTAACAAGCGACGAAAAAACTGCTGTTGAAACTGCAGTAGCTGAGCTTGAAGCTTCAACTAAAGAAAATGATGTAGAAGACATCAAAGCGAAAACTGAAGCACTTCAAAACATCATCATGCCAATCACGCAACGTGCGTATGAAGCTGCGCAAGGTCAAGGCGGTGCTGAAGGTTTCGACCCGAATGCATTTGGCGGTGACGCTGGTCAACAACAAAAAGCGGACGATGGCGTTGTAGATGCTGAGTTCACTGAAGTAAAAGATGACAAAAAATAATTTGTCTCTTTAATAAAAAACCGCGCTTAGGCGCGGTTTTTTATTACCTAAATATTGTTGTTTCACATTCCACTTTTACCTTAGGCTGATAAAAAATTTAGATCTTAGCACCCATGAAAACTTTACAATTTGGACTCATCGCCCTCATTACAACCTTCGGTTCCGCATGTACCACAATAAGCCCCTCCATAGAAACAACTAAAAATCACCAGCAACAAAGTGCACAGCAGCATATCCAACAGGCCTTCGATCAACTCCAAACCACGGGGGTGGTTATCATTAAGGATAAGCATGGCTTACACAGCTACGGCAATGACTTGAGCCGTGCTCAGACACCATATGTACCCGCCTCTACCTTTAAAATGCTGAATGCCTTAATCGGACTAGAGCATGGTAAAGCAACCAACACCGAGGTGTTCAAATGGGATGGTCAAAAGCGTAGTTTCCCTGCTTGGGAAAAAGACATGACTTTAGGGCAAGCCATGCAAGCATCTGCTGTCCCTGTTTATCAGGAGCTTGCACGGCGCATTGGTCTAGACCTGATGCAAAAAGAAGTACAGCGCATTGGATATGGCAATCAACAGATTGGCAGCGTTGTTGATAATTTTTGGTTAGTCGGTCCACTGCAAATTACGCCTGTTCAAGAAGTCCTTTTTGTGGAGAAACTGGCCAATACAAAACTCGCTTTTAAGCCCGACGTGCAACATGCAGTACAAGATATGCTACTGATTGAACAAAACCCGAATTATAAACTCTATGCAAAATCAGGCTGGGGCATGGATTTGGAACCTCAAGTCGGTTGGTGGGCAGGCTGGGTCGAAACTTCAACAGGTGAAAAAGCGTATTTTGCTTTGAATATGCATATGAAAACGGGAATTTCAGCCAGCGTACGTGAGCAACTGGTCAAACAAAGTCTGACAGCACTGGGGATAATTTAAGCCCACAGAGAAGATGCATTTTTTATGTTGCAAAAGTATTTTTTACGCTAAAGTAGTTAAAATAAAGATATATGAAGAAATATGCGTCAAAGTCTCTTGTTTGCTTTGCTGGGCTTTTTAGGGTTGATTCTGTATCAAAATATGCAACAGCCCCAGCTGCGTCTCAATCCACTGCTGGATCGACTCACCCATCCTTTCGATCAGCGTATTCGCTATCGTATTGCGGAAGTCGATCCACGTTTTGGTCTTAGTGAACATGAGTTAAAGTACATTAGCCAGCAAGCCACGGATATTTGGAAACAAGGTTTGGGCCAAGACTACTTTGTCTATGACCCCAATGCTCGGCTCAGTATTCGACTCATTTATGACAAGCGTCAAGATGAGTCGGTACAACGCCGTGATCAACTATCTAAACTGACACAAAATGAACAAGGGCTGAGTCAAAAAAATAATGAACTCAAAGCCATGCAACAAAATCTGGCACGTCACTCAGGGGCTTTAGATGTGCAAAAACAGAGTCTACAGGAACTTAGCCAAAACTATAATGCCATGATCCGTCAGTATAACCAGCACGGCGGAGTCCCTGCTTCGCAGCAGGCGGCTGTACAACAGAGTTTGGCGCAGCTGCGTCAACAGCAACACGTTTTAGACCAACAAATTGCCAGCTTTAACCTGCAAGTGAATGCCTACAATCAAAAGGTAGATGAACTGAACCGCTTAGATCAAGGCCATAATCTGGCCATCGACCAGTTCAACCAACGCTTCCAACCCCGTCTATTTGATAAAGGACTGTTCAATGGGCGTGAAATTCATATTTATGAGTTTGAGTCCAAAGAAGACTTACGTCTGACTTTAGCGCATGAATTTGGCCATGCCCTCGGAATGAAACATCATAATGATCCGAAAGCTCTGATGTACCCAATGCTAGAAGAGCAAGACATGCAGCATTTTCGTTTACAAAGTGCCGATATTGCCTTGTTCAATGCTCGTTGAAGTGCTGGATTGCTAAAAACAATCCCCTAATTTCAATATGTGTATGAAATACAATCACAGCACATCTTGACTCGGGTTCGTGTTATTGTAAATAATTGAATATCCACTAGAAGCTTTGGAGACGAATGTGAGTTACTACCATATCTTAATCGAAGTAAATGACCACATCAGTACGATTGAAGAAACTCGTGATATCGAAATCTTTGATATTGTTGAGATTCAACCTTATCTCCATTCTATTCTATTGCCCTATTTTAACGAGCAGCTGTTAGAACTTGAAGATGAAAATTTAGAGTTTAAGGATGTTTTACATCTGGAAGTTAAACAGACGCTTTTACCAATCAATGACTTGATTGAAGAAGAACAGAAACTGTTACCGAGTGACACCGATGTCACCATTACTGCCTATGAAGTTTTTAATAACCGTGACTTAAGCCAAGATGTCACCACGATTATTTTTGACTTACTGGATGCGATTAAACTCGATTGAAAGCGAATGATTGCACATAAAAAAGCCCTCATCATGAGGGCTTTTTTAATCAGATCAGGTTTAGATCGAGAAAGATGAACCACAACCACAGGTCGTCGTTGCATTTGGGTTTTGCACGATGAAACGTGAACCTTCCAAACCTTCAATATAATCCACCACTGAACCGACCAAATATTGATAACTCAATGAGTCAACCAACATTTTCACATCACCATTGATAAATTCTGCGTCGTCTTCATTTTGGTTTTCAGCAAAGTTAAAACCATAAGAAAAACCTGAACAACCACCACCCGTAACATACACACGGAGCATTAAATCTTGATTCCCTTCACTGTCACGTAATTGACGTACTTTATTTGCGGCATTGTCGCTTAGTTCAAGTGCTTGGGCATTCATCTTAGATTCCTCAGTTCGGTTCAGCTGTCTTTCAAATCAAAAAGACCATATTTCGAGTATAGCATACTCAATATATGGTCCCTATTTGAATATTTAAAGTCAAATCAGACTAATTTCCTCAAGATTGTTTGTAATTTTCATCCTGTAGTCCACATTCAAAGTTTTTCGCCGCTTGCTTACAACGGAATTGCCATAACAGTTTCATCATTCGCTTATCGTAAATACCGCGGTTGGTGAGATCAATTCGTGCTTCCCGCATCATCTTTTGATAACCCGGTTGATCTGCAGCTGGCACCTGCATCCAATATTTTTGCGGAATTTCAGCTTTCATTTTACCCAAGATACCGAATGCACGCGGTAGCTGGCCTTTGACCCATTCCCGTGATTTTTGTCCATAACCTGCAGGGAATTTATCTGGTCGAATAATGATATTACCTGTGACCTGTAAAATCGGATAATTCACAATTGCCCCTTTCGTTCCCAAGCCTTTATGTAACTCTAAGGGCTTAAAAACCGCAGCAGGCGCACCAATAATGTCGACTTGACCATTATTGAACTTTGCACCAAAGTTAGTGACATCGGCACTCACAGCTTGCGCACCAATTTGTTGAACCATGACTTTTTGCGCTTGATCATAGTCTAAAACCGCAATTTTCTTGCCTGCGGCTTTCGCTACAGTATTGATGCTACGGTCATTCACCAATAAAAAGGCGTCCCCCACAGGAATCACACCTGCCACTTCATACTTACCATTGACCATATGTTTAGCAAAAGTTGGGCTGGCCAAGCCTTGCATCACTTTAACCGCTAAATTGAGATCGGGAATCGCACCAATCGCGTCAAGTGAACCTGTAAACGAATTAAATTGACGCCCGCGCATGCCCGTAACACTAATGGCATCGCATTTTCCTGCTTTAAAATCCTCAGCAATCACGGCTTCGTTTTGTCCGACCCGCAGTTCAATATCCGCGCCCCAGTTTTTAGCCGCCAACTGATAATCTTTCATCAAGCTATATACATCACCATTTTTACCGACTAAGTCGAATACACAAACCATTTGTTTGGCCTGTGCCATCGCTGTTGCAGAAATGACTAATGTCCCGACACTGAGGCTTTTCATCCACTGTTTCATGTATCTTCCTTTTGACTTATTGTTGTTTGTTGTGATGAGCCATTCACTTGTGCTCTTTGTTATTTTTAATGCCCCGACTGACACTTCAATTGGTTCAAAACCACTCATTTCTTACGCGCTATACAAATTAGCTGCGTCAAATCCATTTAAATTGGTCGATTAAAAGCAAAAAAGAAAGCCCAATTTAAACTGAGCTTTCTTTGATTACACTCGGCAAATTACTCACCGCCCAGTGAGCATTCAAAGTTGGCTTTATCCACCGAGCAACGGGCTTTTTTCAAGACCGACATCATTGCTGGATCATAGATGCCTCGTTTGGTCATATCCATCCGGCCATCGCGCAGCATTTTTTGATATTTGGTTTTGTCTTCTGCTGTAAGATTCATTTTGTATTTTGCAGGAATGCCTGCTTCTAAACGACCAATCATCGCGATGCTTTTCGGTAGGTTTTTCACAAACCAATCTCGCGATTTTTGTCCAAAGCCTGCTGGAAATTGATCTGGGCGAATCACAAAGTCAGCTGTCACTTGTAGTACAGGAAAGTTAAACATAGCGCCGTTCGTGCCTAAACCTTTATAAATTTCTAAAGGTTTATAAGCATAAGCCGGTGCGCCGACCATATCAACTTGACCATTATTAAACTTCGCCACAAAGTTAGACACATCAGAAATCACCGCTTGTGCACCGACGCGTTGTACCATGATTTTTTGGGCATCGTCATAGCCCAAGACTGCAAACTTTTTACCTGCAGCTTTTTCAATGGAATTAATACTTTTATCGCGCACAAAAATAAAAGCTGAACCTAAAGGTGCAATCCCTGCCACTTCATATTTTTTCCCCCCAAGATTGGTCACCATTTTGGCCGCATTACGCTGATCCAATGCAAAAGTAATCGCACGTTGTGCAATGGCATTGCTTGGAGCACCGCCCAAAGCATCAATAGAACCGACAAATTTATTGTACTGGCGTGCACGCATAGCAGTCATAAACACGCCATCACACTTGCCTGCTTTAAAGTCATTGTCAGCAACGGCTTCATCTTGACGAGGGATTAAATTAATTTCAGCTCCCCAGCCTTTTGCCGCCAGAGCCCATTCTTGCGCCATTTGATAGGACTCACCGGATTTGCCAAGCAAGTCAAATACACAGATGTCCACTTTGGCCGCTTGTGCTGTCGACGCTACACCCAAAGCAGAAAAAGCAGCGAGTGCGAGGGTTAATTTTTTCATTCTTGTGTCCTTGTTTGTTTTGTTGTTTGACAGGTGTCCATACACATGCAAAATATTAAGCAAGTTAAAATTAAAAAAATAGAGCATTTACTCAAAAAGTACTGTCAATTGGGCAAATTTTTTTCTTTTCTCTCATTTTTATTTTCAAAGGATTTATAAAAGCATTTTAAATTCATTATATTAAAATAAAAAGCCTGCATCATTCGTTTTACATGAATGATGCTTAATATTACAAAGAAATATAGATTTTCACCTTATTCACCACCCAATGAACATTCAAAGTTGGTACGTTCGACCGTACAACGGGCTTTTTTCAGCACCCGCATCATGCCAGGATCGTAGACTCCTTGTTTGGTTAAATCAATTCGTCCATCCCGTAGCAAGCGCTGATATTTTTCTTTATCTTCCTTGCTAAGCTGCATTTTGATTTTATTGGGAATCGCAGCTTCTAGTCGCTGTACCATAGCAAAGGATTGCGGAATTTTTTGCAAAAACCATTGCCGTGATTGCTCGCCAAATTGAGCAGGAAAACGCTCGGGTCTTACAATTAAATCTGCAGTGACATTGACCACGGGAAAGTTAAGCATAGCCCCTTTAGAGCCTAGACCTTTTTCAATTTCTAAGGGTTTATACGCATATGCAGGTGCAGCAACCACATCGACTTCGCCTGTATTAAACTTTTTTATAAAGTTGGAAATATCCGACATCACAGGTACAGCGCCCACCCGCTCTACCATCACCCGTTGGGCGCGGTCATAATGCAGGATGGCAAATTTTTTACCTTGCGCTTTTTCAATGGTATTCAGACTTCGGTCTTTTACAAAAATATAGGCTGAACCAATCAAGCCGATACCTGCCACTTCGTAGCTTTCCCCTTGCAGCGTGGTGGTCATGCGCTTGGTATTTCTAGGATCCAGCACATACTCCACTGCCTTTTGTGCAATTTTATTGCTCGGTACTCCGCCTAAGGCATCAATCGAACCTGCGAACTTGTTATAGGTGCGCGCGCGCATTGAGGTCATATACACCGCATCGCATTTATCATTTTGAAAGGCTTTATCGGCTAAGTCTTCGTCCTGAAACGAAATCAATTGTACCTGTGCGCCCCATTTTTTACTGACCAAAGCCCATTCTTCTAAGAATTTATACGATTCCCCAGCTTTACCCAGTAGGTCAAAGACACACACCTGCTGCTTCGCTTGCACCATACTGGAGAAAGTGCACAGTGCGAGTGTCGATAAAATAAAAAATCCTTTTCTTTTCATTATTATCCCTTCATATTTTTTGTTTTACTGGGGAAATATATCTGTGTGCTATTCCTCAATATAGGTCAAAAAAGGTCAACTTTTAATTTTCCGACCAAAGGTTAAATGATTTCATCCTCCCCTGAAAAGCAGCTATTCAAGATTTCAGTTCAGATAAATTTTGAATGTTTAGTCTTTTGCTGACGCATCCATTAGAATAGGCGCACCTTTTTCTGATATTTGATAGTTCCATGATTCAGCTTGATCAAGTTTCATTGCGCCGTGGTGGACGAGTGTTATTTCAAAAAGCCTCCATGCAAATCCATCCGGGTTGGAAAGTTGGTCTCACCGGTGTCAACGGTGCTGGAAAATCAACCCTGTTTGCTGCGCTCTTAGGCTCGATAGGTCCTGATGATGGCACCCTAAGCCGCCCTGCCGTATGGACTGTGGCGCACATGGCACAGGAAGTGAAAGCCTTAGATATGGCTGCAATTGATTTCGTCCTGACCGGTGATGAAGAATATTGGAACATTCAACAACAGCTCAACCATCCCGAACAGTTAACTGACACTGAACTGGCTGATTTACATGGCCGATTCGACGAAATTAACGGTTATTCCGCACCCGCTAAAGCCGCTCAGCTTATGGCTGGTCTGGGTTTTATGGAACATCAAAACCAACTCTTGGTTTCGAGTTTCTCTGGTGGATGGCGGATGCGTTTAAACTTAGCGCGTACCCTGATGAGCCGTTCGGATCTATTATTACTGGATGAACCGACCAACCACTTAGATCTCGATGCTATTTTATGGTTAGAAGATTGGTTAAATGCCTATACGGGCACCCTGATTTTAATTTCGCATGACCGCGATTTCTTAGATGCCATTACCAATCGTATTTTGCATATCGAAAACCAAGAACTTACCCTCTATAGCGGCAACTATTCTACGTTTGAAACCACTCGTGCAGAACGTTTGGCACAACAACAACAAGCCTATGAAAAGCAGATCGAAACACGGGCACATATTCAAAAATATATTGATCGTTTTAAAGCCCAAGCTACTAAAGCACGTCAGGCACAAAGCCGAATTAAACAATTGGAACGGATGCAGCTGCTTGCCCCTGCGCATGTCGACACCCCGTTTACCTTTAGCTTCCGTGAACCCACCAAAATGAGTTCACCACTGCTGACTTTAGAGCAGGCTGATATTGGTTATGGCGAAAAACTGATTGCCACCAATATCAACATACAAATCACCCCGACGAGCCGGATTGGCTTATTGGGGATGAATGGTGCAGGTAAATCGACTTTAATCAAATCCTTGGTCGGTGATTTACCTTTATTGGCAGGACAACGTAAAGCCTCAGAACTACTCAATATTGGCTATTTTGCACAGCATCAAATGGATTCACTGGATGAGTCGGCTAGCCCAATGCTGCAATTGGCACGAATTGCGGATAAAAAAATCAGTGAAGCGACCTTACGTGCCTTTTTAGGCAGTTTCGGCTTTAGTGGCGAGCGAATGGATACCCCTTGCGAGAGTTTCTCTGGTGGCGAACGTGCACGTTTGGCATTGGCTTTAATCGTGTGGTTACGTCCCAATGTCTTGATTCTAGATGAACCGACCAACCATTTAGACTTAGATATGCGCCATGCCCTAACCATGGCTTTACAAGACTATGAAGGTGCTGTGGTCTTGGTTTCGCACGAACGCCAACTGATTGCCAGCGTGTGTGATGACCTCATTTTAGTCCATGCTGGAAAATCGACCGAATTTGAAGGCGATCTTCACGATTATGCCAACTGGTTACGCCAAGCGCGCCTAGAAATGATTAAACAAGGTGGAATCGTAGCGCCGATCGTGTCTAAAGTCAGCACTCAAAAAACCATCGTTTCAAAGGTTGATAAAGAAGCGCAGCGTAAATTAGCTGCACAGCGCCGTGAACAAACGCGTCCGATTCGTAAAAATATCGAAAAATGTGAAAGCCTGCTGGCAAAACACCAGCCACGTTTACTCGACATCGAACATTTACTCGGTGATGCTGGCCTATATGATGCTGCACGCAAAGATGAACTCATGAAACTGATGAATGAGCAAACCGAACTTAAAAACCAAGTCAGTGAAGCTGAAGAACAAATGCTAGAGCTGATGATGGAACTTGAAGAGCTCGAAAGCTCATTCGAAAACGAATAATCTTTCCTCATACACCCTGCCCGCTCTGTTTATGCATGGCGGGCATTTTTATGTCTTAACCATTTTGATTTATTTACTTTGCTGCAACACCAATCGATCTCGAAAAATGTGCCTTTTCGGTCTATGCATATAACTTAATAGGAAATGCACCCACATAGTCTGAGCATTTTAAATAATTTATAAGTGATTGAAATTAAAATTATTTCTTAATAAATAAAGCGATAAATTGATTGATTTTTATTGTTTAGAAATTCTTAAAAAGCAAAAAACAAGATTGTTTAATTTAGCTTAATTAATTAAATATTCAACTATATACAGCCCTATTTCCGTGAATTTCACAGCTTAAAGCCAAATACAACCTTCACAACAGACAGCGAATATTCATCATGTTCAGACATGCACCTTTCAGTACAACAAGTTTTGAATTTAAAAAGAGGGAATAAATTTAAAAGATCGATTTAAATTTAAAAATAAGGCATGGTTTTAAATTTAAAGACCGCACCCAGAACAACTGTGGATAAAATTATACGTATTTTAGCAGCTGATATAAAGTGCTATTTTTATTTATCCACAGGCCAATGCTGTTTATTTATTCAGTTGTTTTAGGAAAATCCATCCTGTTTTTGCACTCTTTTTTCTTAATTTAATACGGCTCTTTGCGCCTTTAGAAAACGTAATTCTTGTATTTTCCAACCCTGATCAAAGGCCCATGTTTCTTGGATTTGTTGGCGATTTTCAACCAAACCGATCAAGACCTGACAGCGTGTTTGGTCACGGTTAAACTCAAATTCTTCAAATTCGACGTCGGGTTTTTGAGGTTTCCAAACGCCATTTTTCACAGCATGTGCGATCTTTTCATAACGCGTATAGTTACTCTCTACACGATCAGCTTGCTCATAGACTACTTTAAAATGCTCATCTTCATATTGAGCTAAAACTTCATAATTGCCCGTAAAAAATGCATTCACCCAAATGTCGCGTACTTGTTCTAGTTGGTTATCCATCATAATGACCTCACATTCTGCACTGTGCAAAAGACTTGATACTCACATCATGACATCGCTATAAGTCAGTTTAATAACAGTGTACACTGCTTATATTTTATTCAAAAACATAAAAAATGCTGTAAAAAAAAGCACCCCACAGGGTGCTTTTATGGCTTATTTTGTAAAGCGCTTAGGCATCAATATCCGCATTCAATGCATTTTCTTCAATGAATGCACGACGTGGTTCCACATCGTCACCCATCAAACAAGAGAACATACGATCGGCTTCAATCGCATCCTGAATGGTAACTTGCAACATGTTGCGGTTTTCAGGATCCATGGTGGTTTCCCAAAGCTGGTCCGCATTCATCTCACCCAAGCCTTTATAGCGCTGAATCATCATGCCACGACGTGAATCAGACAAAATATGCTGCCATACCTGATGGAAGTTGGTGACTGCAATCTTGCGATCGCCTTTTTGCAGGTAAGCACCGTCTTCCAACAACGTGAACCAGCTCTTGGAGTTTTTCAACAAACGTGCATATTCACCAGAACCCAATAAGCCTGCATCTAATAAATAGCTGTGCGGCAGATTATGTACATAGATGGTGATACGAGGCAAGTAAGTCTCGATCCTTTGACCATCGGCTAGTTCTTTTTCAAACGTTTCTAAGCTTAACTCAGGACGCAAGCTCGGTTGAATCTCTGCCACAGCACTGCGCACTTGCTCAGCCCACTGCTCGACATAAGCTCGGTCATGGTTTTGATCAAGTTTAAAGCCTTCAACCGAAATCAACGCATCTAAGACACTGGCAGGATAACGTACAGTTAAACGCTGTAGGCTCTTCTGAGACGTTTGATAGTCTGCAATCACATTCGCTAAAGCTTCACCACGGATTGCAGGTGCAGCGTCACTGATATGCAATTCAAGCTCATCAATCGCGTTTGAAATTAAATAGGTTTCAAGCGCATCATTATCTTTTAGATACTGCTCTTGCTTGCCTTTTTTCAGCTTATACAGTGGTGGCTGAGCGATATAGATATAACCACGTTCCACCAGTTCTGGCATTTGACGGAAGAAGAAGGTCAACAATAGGGTACGAATGTGCGAACCATCCACGTCAGCATCGGTCATGATGATGATTTTGTGATAACGCAATTTGTCCGGATTGTACTCTTCACGACCAATACCACAACCCAATGCCGTGATCAGCGTGCCGACTTCTTGAGATGAAATCATCTTGTCAAAACGCGCACGTTCTACGTTTAGGATTTTACCTTTCAACGGTAAAATCGCTTGCATCTTACGGTTACGACCTTGTTTAGCTGAACCGCCAGCAGAGTCACCCTCGACCAGATACAATTCAGATAATGCAGGGTCTTTTTCTTGGCAATCTGCGAGTTTACCTGGTAAGCCTGCAATATCTAATGCACTTTTACGACGCGTCATTTCACGCGCTTTACGTGCTGCATCACGAGCACGTGCCGCATCAATAATTTTACCTGCAATCGATTTTGCAGCTTGTGGGTTTTCAAGCAAATATTCAGAGAATGATTTGTTCATTGCCTGTTCAACCGCAGGTTTCACCTCACTTGAAACCAACTTTTCTTTGGTTTGTGAAGAGAATTTCGGATCAGGTACTTTCACTGAAACAATCGCAGTTAAACCTTCACGTGCATCATCACCAGAAACCGCTACTTTCTCTTTTTTGAGTAAGTTTTCGTTTTCCATGTAGCTGTTTAGACCACGCGTTAATGCCGCACGGAAACCCGCTAAATGCGTTCCACCATCTTTTTGTGGAATGTTGTTGGTAAAGCAACGTACGTTTTCCTGATAGGTATCATTCCACTGCAACGCTACTTCAACACCAATGCCATTTTCAGCCTGTACGGTGAAATGGAAAATATCATTCAGATGAGTTTTGCCTTGGTTTATATATTTTACAAACTCAGACAAGCCGCCTTCGTAGTCAAACACATGTTCTGCATGAATACGCTCGTCACGCAAAACAATGCGCACGCCCGCGTTTAAGAAAGACAATTCACGTAAACGACGTGCCAAAATATCAACATTGAAAATGGTTTGGCTAAAAGTTTCAGCACTTGGCCAAAAACGAACAGTTGTCCCTGTGGTATCCGTATCCCCCACAACAGTCAGTGGATAAACTGGATCACCGTGTTTATATTCTTGTTGATGAATATGACCTGCACGATGAATCGTCAGTTCCAACTTACGTGACAAGGCATTCACTACAGATACGCCTACACCATGTAGACCACCTGAAACCTTGTAACTATTGTCATCAAACTTACCACCTGCGTGCAGAATGGTTAAAATCACTTCTGCGGCAGAAACCCCTTCTTCAGGGTGAATATCGGTCGGAATACCGCGCCCATTGTCCGATACGCTTACAGATTCATCTTCGTGAATCGTCACCAAAATTTCATCACAGTGACCTGCAAGCGCCTCATCGATCGCATTATCCACCACCTCAAACACCATATGGTGTAAGCCCGAACCATCATCCGTATCACCAATATACATACCCGGACGTTTACGTACTGCGTCCAATCCACGTAATACTTTGATACTAGAGGAATCATAAGCTTTTTCTGTGGTTTGTTCCGTTTGAGAAGCAGCTTGTTGATCTTCTGAACTCATGGTTTCTCCCTAGCGAAAAATAGGTCTATCCCGTGATGGGTAAAATCTAAAATCATTGTGCGACAACTTGAACTTGACCGTTTTCAACACAGAATAATTGATAAGAAATAGATAAATCATGTAAGTGATTTTTGACTGATTCATACTCTAAAGTGGTAATAAAAACTTGACTACCCAGTTGGCTCAATCGCTCAATTAAACGTTGTTGTGCTGTTAAATCTAATTCTGCTGTCAGATCATCTAATAATACCACAGTTTCCTTATTACAAGCATGTAGCATTGCAATCTGTGACAGTTTTAAGGCTATGATTAACAGCTTTTTTTGTCCACGTGACAGCACGACATCGGCATCACCAAGGCTTGTTTTTAAACGCAAATCTGCCTTGTGTGGACCATACTCCGTATAGCGCCGTTCAATGTCTTTTTGATGGTGACTTTGCAGGTCATGTAGCAGCCCCACCTCGGTATGAAAGCCAGGGCTATATTCTAACTGAACCTCGATATCAGGCAGTAAGTGTTTTAAATCTTGCTCAAAAAAACCCTTCCACTGCTCCACAATGCTGACGCGCTGTGAATGCAGCATTTCCCCATAGTCACTGAGCATTTTGTTCCACGGCTCCAAATCTGCCAGACTTAGATTCCGTCGTGTTTTCAGTAAACTATTACGCTGTTTTAATGCCCGTGAATAATATTGCCATGCATGATAAAACTCAGGTTCCACGTGGAACATCAGCCAATCTAATAACTGCCGTCTGGGCTTGGCCCCATGATCAATAATATCGGTACTTTGGGGATCAATCAGTTGCAAAGGAAGAATTTTAGCCAACTGACCTTGAGTGGCAATGTTATCGCCATTGACCTTTATAAGCTGTTCACCAGACAACAGCTTTTGCATCCCAATTTTTTCAGAGCTGGATTGGGCAAAGACAATCGCGTCTTGGGTGTCGGTTTGAATATAGTGTTTCGGAATATGGGTGCGAAAGGAACGCCCAGTCGCAAGCAGATGAATGGCTTCTAAAATTGAGGTTTTACCTGAACCATTTTGTCCATAAAAAACATTAAACGGTTGCAATCCATGGAGAGCAACCGTTTTTAGATTTCGAACACGTTCGATGTTTAAACGCGTGATTTGCATGCCTGAACCTAGGGCTTAAACACGCATTGGCATGACCACATAGGTCTGATCTTGGTGGGCTGGGTCTTGTACCAGAACCGATTGATTTGCTTCAGTCATCGTCATTGACACATCATCACCATCCAATGCACCTAACACTTCCAAGATATATTGGGCATTAAAAGACATTTCCATTGGTGCATTATTATATTGAATCGCCAAATCTTCTACGGCTTCGTCTTGCTCTGGATTATTGGCACGTAGCTGCAAAGTGTCTGCGGCAAAGTTTAAGAACACACCACGTAGTTTTTCATTACTTAAAATCGAAACACGTTGTAAAGATTGCTTAAAGACATCATGTGCAATTAAGACATTTTTATCCCCACCACGTGGAATCACACGGCGATAATCAGGGAATTTACCGTCAATCAGTTTCGTGGTGAAACGAACTGTCGTATCCCCTTGTTCTTTGTCACGGCTGGCAATAGAAATGGTCACATTCAATAGTTCACGACCGATTAACAACGCCAATTGTTCATCTTCAATGCTCAATAAACGCTGTAGTTCACCTACTGCTTTACGTGGAACAATCGCTTGAATCAGTTGATTGGCATTTGAGCTGGCGACAGTTTCACACAGAGCTAAGCGGTGGCCGTCTGTGGTCACTGCACGCAGTTGATTATTATCAATTTCGAGCAAGGTTCCCGTGAGATAAAAACGCACATCCTGCACAGCCATAGCAAATGCAGTTTTTTCAAATAAACGCTTTAATTCACGCTGTGTCACCGCAACTTGCGTGCCTTGCGTGTTCTCTGTGGTCAATAATGGGTAATCTTCAGCCGGTAAAGTCCCCAACACAAAACGGCTATTACCAGACTTTAAAATACAACGTTGATCTTCAGTAATTTGTAAATCTATCAGTGCTGCAGTCGGTAAAGATTTGCAAATATCCATCAGCTTACGTGCAGGAACAGTAGTTTCACCCGCTTGTAAGCACGCCCCTTCCGCAAGCGTGGTACTTGCAACCAATTCAACTTCTAAGTCTGAACCTGTGATCGTCAACGACGCTTGGCTCACTTGCACTTTAACATTTGAGAGAATGTTTAAAGTATGGCGACGTTCAACCGCTCCTACGACATGTGATAGAACATTAAGTAAGCTTTCTTTCGCGATTTTTAAACGCACGATACATTCCTCGAAAAACTGAAGATAAAATAATAAATAAATGTGTTTTTAGCAGTGTACTATGCGGCAGAACATGCCGCATTGCAAGAATAGAATTTGAGCAATTTCGCTTAACTTTGCAGTAAACGTTGCAAGTTTTTATAGTCCTCATTGAAGATCGGATCTTCATCGCGCAGACTTAAAACTTTTTCACAAGCATGCATGACAGTACTGTGATCTCGACCGCCAAAGGCCATACCAATTTCAGGGAAACTGTCTCCGGTTAGCTCACGTGCCAATCCCATTGCCAATTGGCGGGGACGAGCATAAATACGGGTACGTTTGGGCCCAACCAACTCTTTGAGTGGGATTCTAAAGTACTCACTCACCACACGTTGAATATTTTCAGTACTGATGGTTCGTGCACGAATGGCCAAGACGTCTTTTAATGACTCACGCACAACATCCAAATCAATAGCTGTGCCCTTAAAGCGTGAAATAGCTACCACTTTATTCAGCGCACCTTCCAATTCACGTACGTTTGCAACCACTTGTTGCGCAATAAATAACGCACAATTTCGCGGTAATTCTACATCATTGCTTTCTGCTTTTTTCAGCAAAATTTCAATACGGGTTTCAATATCTGGTGGCTCAACCCCAACCGACAAGCCCCAAGAAAACCGTGAAACCAAACGTGGATCCAATTCCGTTAATTCTTTTGGATAACGATCGGAGGTCAGAATAATTTGCTTAGATTCATCTAAAAGTGCGTTAAAAGTATAAAAAAACTCAACTAAACTCGCCTCTTTACCCGCCAGCAAATGAATATCATCGACCAACAATAGATCTAAAGATCGGCAATTTTTCTTAAACTCTTCCACTTTGCCTTGTTGTAAAGAACTGACAAAGTCTTGGACAAAACTTTCTGCCGTCATATACATGACACGCGCATTGGGTTTGGCTTGTAACAAGGCATTCCCCACTGCTTGCATTAAGTGTGTTTTACCCAATCCAGTCGGGCCATATAAAAATAAGGGGTTGTGCTGAGAAGCACCTAACTGGGTTAAAACCTTACGACACGTTTCAGCAGCCATTTGGTTTGAACGACCTTCCACAAAAAGTGAGAAGGAAAATAAAGGATTTAACTGGCGTTTACGGCTGTTTTTAGAATTCCCTTCTTCTTTTTCTTTTTTCGGACGCACAACGGGTGCTGGAGCAGACTCTAAAGCTGCCGTCGTCGTTGCAGGTTGCTCACTCGCAGATAAAATTGCACCTGGGCGTGAGTCGACTAAAATTTCAACTTTACGTACACGCCCTTCAGAGAGCTGCTCCACTAAAATTGTAATCAACTCTAGGTGATGTTCTTGAATGTAACGTGTCCAATAGGGATTCGGAGCATAAAGACGTAGTGTGTCATTTAACTCTTCTGCAACTAAAGGGCGTATCCACATTGTAAAGACATTCCCAGAGAGCTCTTGTCGCAAGCGAGTTAAGCAGTCCGTCCAAAGCATGTGAAACCCCTATTCATTCCATCGATAATTAATAAAAACACTATGTACCCACCGAAGCGGGTCGCCATTCTAACCAAGTTATCCACATCTGTCATGGAAAATTCTGCAGATATTGCTCAAAAAGCCTGCTTATGAAAATAAATTTAAATTCAAATACCGGTGTGGATAAGTTTATCCGCAAACTGTGGATAGAATATAGCACAAAGTTATCCACAAACTATTAATTTTATAAAAACAATCTTATCCACACTATATATTATTGTTTTATAATTAAAAAAGTGTCATTTCCACAGAAAAACACCACCCTAATAATAATAAATTTAAATTTATAAATTTGAATTTATTTATAAGAGACCTGTTTTCTGGGGATAACTGGAGATCCAAAATGAATTTAAATTTAAAAACATGAACAGCAAGTGAATTTAAAGACTTGTGGATAATTGTGTGGGTAATCTTGTTGGTAACTTATATCACTTTAATAAACAATAATCTAGGTTGTGTATAAGAAAAAAGTGCAGTTGTTTAAACCTTATCGAGAAAAGAGCAAGCTCAAGCTGCTGTTACAAATAAAAAGGCTTAATTTCACAAGAAAATCGGTTTTCCATTGACAGCTCAAGCAATGAACACTAAACTCGCGAACCTTCATTGAATGATCATTTTTGGAGTTTCGATATGAAACGTACATTCCAACCATCTGAATTAAAGCGTAAGCGCGTTCATGGTTTCCGTGCTCGTATGGCTACTAAAGCTGGTCGCCAAGTATTAGCTCGTCGTCGTGCAAAAGGTCGTCACAGCTTAACTGTTTAATTAATAGTTAACGCTTAAACGATTTTGGGTGTTATGACTACACTTTATGGCTTCAGCACAGAGGTTCGTATTCGCTGTGCTGCCGATTATAAAAGTGTCTTCGATGGTGCGCTTTTTAAAGTGCATCAGCCCCATTTCTTATTTCTAGCAAAACTGACCGAACAACCTCAAAGTCGTTTGGGTATTGTTGTTGCTAAAAAGAAAGTGCGTCGTGCACACGAAAGAAATAGAGTAAAACGTTTGGCTCGCGAAAGTTTTCGCTTGCATCAACAGCAATTAACTTTAGATATTGTGGTTATGCCTAAAATGGGGATAGAAACAGTGCCTAATGCAGAGTTGCACCAGCAATTACAATTTGCTTGGCAAAAATTACAACGTCTTGCCAAAAAGCATCAAAAAATAGCTCCCTCCCTGCAAAAGTAGAGATGGCCAATGGTCCGGTTACTGCATTGGTTAATTCGATTTTATCAAATTGCGATTAGTCCTTTACTTGGACCGCGTTGTCGTTATATCCCTACATGTTCTCAATATTCATTGGAAGCAGTCCATACACATGGTGCTGTGCGTGGTGTGTGGTTGGCTACTAAACGTATTTGCCGTTGTCATCCTTGGGGTGGATCGGGGTATGACCCTGTTCCAGCTAAAAGGATTCGTTTTATCTCTTTTCAGCAAATAGATTCTCAAAAGCGTCTGCTTGCTGTACCCTTTCGTGATTGTTTCTTGAACCAAAATCACTCTAACCACTTGGGGTAATCGATATGCAACAATGGGCCAGGTTTGCCATTCTCGGGGCCATGTTTGTTGTCGCTTATTTGCTTATTTTGGCTTGGCAAAAAGATTATGGACATGCTGAGACTCAGCCACAGCCACAACAGGCTGCAGCAGTTTCACATGAAGTATCTGCAGATTTGCCAAATGCTCAAACGGCTTCAGCAGCGTCTGATATGCCACAAGCAAATATCGCGACTCAGCAACCAGTTACAGAAGCAAAAGCATCTGTAAATCAACAGCTTATTTCAGTACAAACTGACCTTTATCATCTTTGGATTAATCCTAAAGGTGGTGATATTGTTCGTATTGAATTGTTAAACCATGACAAGAGCAAAGACAGTAACGAAGCATTTGTCATGCTTGAAAGTGATGCAAAACGTACTTATGTGGCGCAGTCTGGTTTAATTGGTCTTAATGGTCCAGACAGTAACCGTAGCGGTCGTCCAATGTATGAGATTGAAAAATCTGCTTATACATTGAATGATGCCAAAGCGGTTCAAACTGAAGATGGAAAAAGCATCAAAGTGTTAACTGTACCGATGGTACTGAAAACAGCTGATGGTGTAGAAATCATTAAAACCTTTACCTTTAAGCAAGGTGAATATCCTGTTGTTGTGAACCATAAAGTGGTGAACCGCAGTGGTCAAAACTGGCAGGGTCAAATGTTTGGTCAACTCAAACGTGACAACTCTGATGATCCAGGCAAATCGGATCAAGGTATTTTCACGCTGGGCACTTTCTTAGGTGGTGCTTGGGGTTCGCCTGAAGAACATTATAACAAGCTTAAATTTGCTAACTTTAATGAAGAAAAATTGAATGTTGAAGCGAAAGGCGGCTGGGTTGCTATGGTTCAGCACTACTTTGTGAGTGCTTGGATTCCTGGTGACTTAAAATTGACGCAAGCCAATGGTCAACCTTATGTCGCGAAATTAGAGTCGCGTAAGTCAACGGATGATATGAATATCATTGGTTTTACTTCGCCGACGATTACTGTGCCTGCAGGTACAGTGGCTGAGATTGACGCGACCTTCTATTCAGGTCCTAAAGTTCAATCTGAGTTAAAAGAGCTTGCAACAGGTTTAAACCAAACTGTTGACTATGGTTGGTTATGGCCAATTGCGAAATTATTGTTCTTGGGTCTTGAGTTCTTCCACGGTTTAGTGGGTAACTGGGGCTGGGCAATTATTTTGTTAACGGTCGTGGTGAAACTGATCCTGTGGCCGTTGTCGTCTAAGAGCTATCGCTCAATGGCGAAAATGCGTGTCATTGCACCTGAAATGCAGCGTATGAAAGAAGAGTTCGGTGAAGACCGTATGCGCTTCTCTCAAGAAATGATGGCACTGTATAAACGTGAACAAGTCAATCCGCTGGCGGGTTGTTTGCCATTGTTATTACAAATGCCAATCTTCCTTGCGTTGTACTGGGTGTTGATGGAGTCTGTTGAGCTTCGTCATGCACCATGGTTACTTTGGATTCAAGATTTGTCAGCGATGGATCCGTGGTTTATTTTACCGCTGTTAATGGGCGCAACGATGTTCATTCAGCAGTCTTTAAATCCACAACCGGCTGATCCAATGCAAGCGAAAGTTTTCAAAATCATGCCGATTGTTTTCACAGTCTTTATGTTGTTCTTCCCTGCGGGTCTCGTGTTGTACTGGATTGTCAACAACAGTATCACGATTATTCAGCAGACCTTGATCAACAAATCTGTTGAAAAAGACCGTTTGAATAAGGAAAGTGCGTCGAGTTAATCGAGGCAACTTTTCGCGAAAAGCTGAATAAATCCGCTTAAGATGGTAATCTTAGGCGGATTTTTCATTGTGTGACTTTTAAGATTTTTAGGTGAATGTTATGTACAACCGAACCACGATTGCTGCCATTGCAACACCACCTGGGCGTGGTGGTGTGGGGGTCATTCGCCTATCTGGTCCCAAGTCTTATGAGATTGCACAGGCCTTGATCCAAAAAGACTTGCCGAAAGCGCGTTTTGCAGGTTTTCGTCAGTTTTATGATGCCTCTGGCGAAGTGATGGATGAGGGCTTAGCGATTTGTTTCCCGAACCCGAACTCGTTTACTGGTGAAGATGTGGTTGAGTTGCAAGGTCATGGTGGCCCTGTCATTCAAAATGCTTTACTGGGGCGTTTGTTGGAGCTTGGTGCGATTGCAGCAAAAGCCGGTGAGTTTTCCATGCGTGCTTTTGAAAATGGCAAACTGGATTTGGTACAGGCTGAAGCGATCGCCGACTTGATTGATGCGACGTCTCAAGCTGCTGCACGTTCTGCGGTACGTTCATTACAAGGCGCATTTTCAAGTAAAGTGAATCGTGTGTTGGAGCAATTGATTCATCTACGTTTGCATGTGGAAGCTGCGATTGATTTTCCTGAAGAAGAAATTGATTTTCTTGCGGATGGGAAAATTTTAAATCTTTTAGATGGCGTTACGTCTGCTGTGAACCAAGTGCAACAATCGGCTCGTCAAGGACAGTTGCTGCGTGAAGGTTTACAAGTGGTAATTGCAGGAAAACCGAATGCGGGTAAGTCATCACTGCTCAATGCATTAGCAGGCATTGAACGCGCCATTGTGACGGATATTGCGGGTACGACGCGGGATGTCTTACATGAAAAAATTACCCTGAATGGCTTACCTATTACCTTAACCGATACCGCTGGTTTACGTGAAACCGGTGATATTGTAGAAAAAGAAGGGATTCGTCGTGCTATTAAAGAAATTGAGCAAGCTGATCTGTTGCTCTTGGTTTATGACTTAAGCCAAGGCGAAGACCCACTTAAACTGGCGCAAGAATATTTTGCTGAGCATATTGAACCGAAACGTTTAATGCTGATTGGTAATAAGTGTGATTTGATGGAAACAACATCGCATATCGCAGATTTTAATGGCTTTCGTCATATTATGGTTTCGGCAAAGCAAGAAACTGGCGTTCAAGCGCTCATAGAAGCGATTACAGCGCATGCAGGCTTCCAGCCTGAAGAAGATACCTTTATTGCACGTACACGCCATTTAGACGCAATGAAACGCACTCAGCTTTACCTTGCTGAAGCTCGTGAACAATTGGTGGTGTATAACGCAGGTGAGTTGGTCGCAGAGTCGCTACGTTTGGCACAAAATGCCCTCGGTGAAATTACAGGGGATTTTAGTGCGGATGATTTGCTTGGGAAAATTTTTGGATCGTTCTGTATTGGAAAATAATGCCAATATTAGCATCGTGCCTATTTAGGAAGATGGATATAAAAAAGCACTCAGTTTTAAAGGCTGGGTGCTTTTTTATGTATGGGATGATGTATCTCCCCCCTATTGAGATTATCGCTTTGGTACAAAATTCTGTGATATTGCTGTGTCGTAACAGACCAATCAAAAGGTAATTCGGCGGTAATCTCGATATTCGGGTTTCCACACATGCATCTCAATGGCTTTTTGCAAACTGGCTTGATCCATCAATGGGGCAACCCCTTCCCGTATCGCGGCAAGCCCTACCTGCAAGGCGATAATTTTAGAGATGTTCTGAATGGCATCAATACTTGGCAGTAAATCATGGTCTGGGTTTTTCAGCATGGGTGAACAGCTGGCTAAAGCATTACTCGCGGCCATTAACATCAGGTCGGTCACGCTTTGCGCACCTGCGGCAATGACACCTAGACCAACCCCAGGAAAAATATAAGCATTATTGCACTGAGCAATGGGGTAAATATGGCCTTGATGATGTACTGGTGCAAATGGACTGCCTGTTGCGATTAAGGCTTTACCCTCTGTCCATTGAATAATATCTGCGGGGAGCGCTTCGACCTGAGAGGTGGGGTTGGACAAGGGAAAGACGATCGGGCGTTCACAATTTTCAGCCAGTGCGCGAATAATCTCTTCGCTAAATAAGCCAGTTTGTCCTGAAACTCCGATTAATACTGTGGGTTTGGCATGCTGAATGACTTCGAGCAGAGAAATCTCTGGCGCTACATTTGCCCATATCTCAATGGCACGCAAAGGCTGCGCCAACTTGCTTTGAAAATCGAGTAAGTTGGGTTGCTGTTCAGTCATTAAACCAAAGCGATCTACCAAATAAAGACGTGAGCGTGCTTCAAGGTCGCTGAGCCCTTCAATTTTCATTTGTGCAATAATTTGTTCTGCAATACCACAGCCTGCTGAACCTGCACCTAAAATAACAATCGTTTGATCTTTGACCTGCTTTTTCACCACATGAGATGCTGCAATCAGGCTAGCTAACGCTACAGCCGCCGTACCTTGAATATCATCATTAAAACAACAGATTTGTTCACGATAGGTAGTTAGTAAAGGCATGGCATTTTGCTGAGCAAAATCTTCAAACTGTATCAGGGCCTTCGGCCAGCGTCGTTGAATGGCACGAATCACATCATCGATAAATTGATTGTATTCATCGCCACTAATACGGGGGTGGTTCCAACCCAAATACAGCGGATCGTTGCGTAACTGTTGGTTATTGGTCCCAACATCTAGTGTAATGGGCAAGGTATAGGCTGGACTGATGCCTCCACAGGCGGTATAAAGCGACAGTTTGCCAATGGGAATCCCCATGCCGCCAATGCCTTGATCACCAAGACCTAAGATCCGCTCTCCATCGGTCATCACGATAACTTTGACATTTTTGCGGTTCACGTTGTGTAGAATTTCATCAATATGCGCGCGATCTGGGTAGGAAATAAAAATGCCACGATGTCGGCGATAAATATCGGAAAAACGTTGGCAGGCCTCACCCACAGTTGGGGTGTAAATGATCGGCATCATTTCACTTAAGTGATGTTTGAGCAGATGGTAAAACAGAGTTTCGTTGGTATCTTGGATATTGCGTAAATAGATATGTTTGTTGATGTCATCATTAAAAGATAAATACTGCTGATAGGAGCGGCGACTTTGTTCCTCAATGGTTTCAATCACGTGTGGAATCAGGCCGTGTAAATTGAAGGTATTGCGTTCTTGTATTGAAAATGCAGCTCCTTTATTCAACAACGGCAGTTCTAAAAGTGAATGAGCTGCATAGGGAATATAGAGCGGTTTTTTTATGGTTACATGATCCATCATGAGCTTGATCTCGTTACATCGATTGCAATGTCCGTATTCTGCTGAAAGAAGTATGGATTAAACGTCGAGACGTTGTGGTGAATAGGGACACAAGTGAAGAGAAATGCCTGATTTGGCTGTGATGTGTCTGACCAAATGCAGGCTTAGAGTTAAAATAAAGAGAGATAGACAACACCAAACAGGATCGTTTGAGGTGCTGTCTGTAAAGCACTATTTAATAAAACTCAGTTCTTTACTAATCCGATCCAGCACTGGTTTCTTTTTGGCTTGGAACTGGGTTTTATTTTGCTGAATAAGATTATTGCCATGAGTATCAATCGAGATGATCAGCGGGCCAAATACCTTGACGCGGTTAATCCATAAGGTTTCAGGCATCCCGAGGTCTTGCCATTCAGCGCCTTCAATTTCCTCGACTTGAGTGGCTGCCAGTACCGCACATCCTCCAGGGAAAATCGCATGGACTGCTTTGTGCTCCTGACAGCCTGCGACAGTCTCAGGGCCCATGCCACCTTTACCCACAATTAGTTTCACCCCAGTTTGTTTGATAAATTCGCGTTCAAATTTTTCCATACGCATACTGGTGGTGGGCCCAATGGAGACCATTTCAAAACCGCCATCATCCTTTTTACGCACGATGGGGCCAGCATGGAAAATCGCACCGCCTTCTAAATTCACGGGAAGTTGTCGACCTTGTTCAATTAAGCGGCGATGTGCCACATCACGACAAGTAACCAAACGTCCAGTTAGATATACCACATCACCAATTTTAAGATCGGCTAAGTCTTCATCACGTAATGGGGTGGTCAGTACTTTTTTCATAGCACAACTCCTTCATGTGACAGAATTTCATAAGACATATCAGGGTTAATTTTAATTTTGCCACGGCGGTGTGCCCAGCAACCGGTGTTGACTGCCACGCCAATGGTGGATGGGTGACGAGCCGAAGACTCAATATTGACCCCCATCACGCTGTTATTGCCTGTTAAGCCCTGTGGGCCAATGCCAATTTCATTCAAGCCTTGTTCCAGCAAGTCTTCCATCAGTGCAGCACGAGGGTTATCACTTCTTGAGTCTACAGGGCGCATAATGGCCAGTTTGGACAAGCGTGCAGCGGTTTCAACTGAAGTGGACACCCCGACACCGACCAGTAACGGTGGACAGGCATTCACACCACGCTCGGTAATCACATCCATTACGAACTCAGCTACACCTTCATAGCCTTGACCTGGCATCAAAACTTTAGCTGCACCTGGCAAGGTACACCCGCCGCCTGCCATATAGACATCGATGGTACAGGTATCCTGTTCAGGGACGATGCGCCAGTCTAGCCACGGAATTTGAGTGCCCGTATTGGTGCCGGTGTTTTTCTCATCAAAGGTTTCAACTGCATTGTGGCGCAAGGGGCCTGTACGGGTCGCCTCTTCGGTCGCTTCACGTAAAATTTCCTGCAATTCGCCCAACAGTGGGAAATGTGCACCCGCTTCAACAAAATATTGAATCACGCCCGTATCTTGGCAGCTGGGACGGTTTAGTCGATCTGCTGCTTCTTGGTTTTCATCCATTGAATCATAAATTGATTTGGCCAATGGGTTGGTTTCCAAGGTTTTCAGCTCAATCAGTTTGCTTTTGACATCTTTGGGTAAACGTTTGCCAATATAGGCTGTAAATTTGGCCATGGTGTCCGTGAGGGACTGTACGGCAAGTTCTTTGTCCATGGGAGGCTCCTTGTTAAGCGTTCAATTCGCTCGAATATCGAATAAGGTAAAAATGAAGATCATGAATTACTCAATTCAGCCGAATTGGCTTTGTTTTTTTGAGTAAAACTTAAAACGAGGGTCAGGACGGTAGATAAAATCAGCAGACCTGCGACGAAATACAAACCGCCTGCAAAGCTTCCAGTTTGATCTTTAACCCAACCGATCATGACTGGACCCGCAAAGCCACCTAAGTTCCCAATCGAGTTAATGGTTGCGATGCCTGTCGCTGCGGCGGCGCCCGATAGAAACATGGTTGGCATGCTCCACAGTGGCGGTTTAGAGCAACTGATGCCGACGTTGACAATGGTTAATGCGGCAATCAGGCCAAACATACTGCCAGTACTGGCTGCAATCGCGAGCCCCACGGCTGCGGTTAAACAAGCCAAGGCCACATGCCACGTGCGTTCATTGGTTTTGTCGGAGTGACGTGACCACAAAATCATGGCAATGACAGAGATAATAGGAGGAATGGCGTTCAATAGACCGACGGTCATTGAGCTGACACCCAGTTCTTTAATGATTTGAGGCGCCCAAATGCCGAGGGTATACAGCCCCGCTGAGGTACCGAAATAAATGAGTGCTAGAGCAAGCACACGTGGATTGGCGAGTCCGCGTAAAATACTGTGATGCTGTTGCCCCCCTTTATTGGCATCTTCTGCTTGCATGGTTTTAACCAACCATTCACGCTCATCGGGTTTTAACCACGCGGCTTTTTCAGGTCGATCTGTCATGTAGAAAAACACTACGACGCCTAGGATCACCGCAGGAATGGCTTCAATCAGGAACATCCATTGCCAACCTGCTAAGCCCATGATGCCGTGCATTTCCAGTAATGCTGCTGAAATAGGAGAACCAATCGCCGTGGCTATAGGGGCGGCAGCCATAAATAAGGCAATTACCCCTGCTCGGTTTCGTGCAGGGAACCAGTAGCTTAAATACAAAATAATGCCGGGGAAAAAGCCTGCTTCGGCGACACCGAGTAAAAATCGCATCACATAAAAGCTGGTTGAGCTTTCGACAAAGGCCATCCCGCCAGCAATAATGCCCCAAGTCACCATGACCCGTGCAATCCAAATGCGAGCGCCAACTTTGTGCAAAATAATGTTGGAGGGAACTTCAAAGAGGAAATAGCCCAAAAAGAAAATTCCTGCGCCAAAACCGAGAATCGAAGCGGTAAAGCCCAAATCTTCTTTGATGGTAATGGCAGCAAAACCAATATTGACCCGATCAATATAGGCAATTAAATATAAAATCATGATAAACGGCACAATACGCCAAGAGATTTTGCGTAGCGTCCGTTTCTCGATATCCATGTCCATGGTTTATCTCCATATCAGTAGCGATTACCTCCCGATTCGGTCGAAGTCACACCGCAATCGAGTTTGGCGAAAAAGCTCCCCGTTTGTGCACCGTTGTCCTTACACGGTGGACTTTATGGCTCACTCAAGTTTCCTTGCTTGGGTGAGATATGTTGTTTCGGGGGTAACGTGATAGGGATATTAGAGACTTTGCAAAACCGATGAATCGATATAAAGTTAAATCACTCTTGCAAAAAACTGAATAATCATGAGCTCAGATACCGAATTAGCATTTTTTTGTTTACTAATAAAACAGGGCAGTCTGGTTGCAACAGCGCGTGAGTTGAATTTAACACCCCCTGCTGTGTCCCGACGTCTGACACAAATGGAAGAGCGTTTAGGGGTTCGGTTGTTGAATCGGACCACCAGACGTATCAGTTTGACCAATGAAGGCGAAATTTATTTTGAAAATGCTTCGCGAATCTTGAAAGAAATTGAAGAAATGGAACAGCAAGTGGCGCAGAGTCGCACCACCCCTAAGGGCTTACTGCGAGTGAATGCCCCATTTGGTTTTGGTCGAACCTACATTGCTCCTGCGATTTCAGACTTTGCGCGAAAATTTCCAGATATTGAAGTTCAATTACATTTGACTGATCGCCCGATTCATCTGCCGAATGATGCGATTGATGTCTCGATTCACTTTGGGCAGGTACCAGACTCACGACTGATTGCGAAAAAAATTGCGGCCAATCGACGGCTTCTATGTGCTTCTCCGCGTTATTTGGCACAAGCTGGGATGCCACTTACGCCACGCGAACTGACCCTGCACCAATGCATTGTATTAAGACAAAACGATGCGGCATATGCGAACTGGCGTTTAACTCAAGGGGATAAGGAAGAGACCGTTAAAGTGCATGGAAAATTGAGTAGCAATGATGGCCAAGTCACTATTGGCTGGGCACTCGATGGCCATGGTATTTTAATGCGCGCTGAATGGGATGTGGCCAAGTATTTAAAAAGTGGTCGTTTAGTCCAAGTCTTGCAGGACTATGAGACAGCCCCTGCCGATATCTATGCGATTTATATGGATCGGCTCGAGCACTCACCAAGAGTGTCCTATTTTTTAGAACATTTAAGTCAGTATTTAAATGAACATACTGACTTAGCCCATGCCAACAAGAAAAGAACCTAAGTTATAGCAAGGATCGACTGAAAAATGGCATCTGAAGAACGATCTCAATCCAAATGATTTTGGCTTCACTCTTCCTATGCCGAAGCCAGACGTATACTGCTTTTATGCGCAAACCACAGATAAACACACAATAAAGCGATGGCAATGCAAAAGCTAATGACCCCGAAACTTAATCCAAAGTGATCTGCCAGATAACCCACAGCTACAATAGGCACAATCGTACCTAAATAACCAATAAAAAGATAAGTCGACATCACTGCAGCACGATTCTCTAAGGTGGTCATGGCATGAATGAGACCAAAGGAACCAATCAAGGTCAGGCCATGTCCGACACCAACGAGAAAATCACTGATAAAGAAAAATGCACTCAGTTGAAATAGCATACACAGCGCCAAAATGCCTAAGCTTGCAATCAAGGTAATTAAGCCATAGTTGAGGCACTTATAAGCGTGAATGCTTCTAGCAAAATACTGCACCACGGCAGAGATAATGAGAATACTGGTAATGGCTGAACCGCTGATGAGAGGGCCGTGCCACGGCAAAATATCCCGCACAAATGAAGGGGATAAGGATGCAAATAAGCTAAACGCAGCAAAGGCACTAAATGCGGTAAATCCAACTATCAAAAACAACTGATGATATTGCCCTTCAGGTCGGAGCAGTTTCGGAGCAATACTAAAAGGCTGTGCGGTAAACGTGGGAGACTCAACCCAAAATAAACCAAAGAAACACAGTACAGCGCTAAGAATGACCGGTAGATAAGGGCTGACCAAAGGGTATTCTGAAAATTGAGCAATTAGGCCGCCAATCAGCGGGCCTAAGCCAAAGCCTACTGCGGTAATAATCGAACTGAGTTGTGGTGCAATCTGTTGATGGCTTTTGGGCACGGTATACATCAGTCCCAGTAAGGCTGAAGTGGTCATCAAACCAGATGCAATACCAATAATAAAGCGCCCCAAAGATAAGATGAGAGCATCAGAAGCATAAGCGGAAATCACCAACCCTATACTGATAAACACCAACCCTACTTGTAAGGTGCGTAAATAGCCAATGCTATTACTGGTCCGACCAAGAAACAGTAAAGTAGCGAGACAACCAAACATATAAGCCACAAAAATATAGGTGATCTGACTCGGCACCAGATGCCATAAGGCTTGATACAGCGGGTAAAGTGGACTGGCTAAGGCAGTCCCCATCGTTCCCATCATTAAGGCGAGGCTGACCATACAAAATGGACGCCAGGAAGTGGTTGTTGTCATGCAAATGCCATGCGGCCCTCTCGTTCAAAACAAGAATATTTTGATGCCCAAGAGAAAAAGGATAGAGAGCAACAGTGTATCGGTTTGTGGAAAAAATGGTCAACTAAAAACTTGAAAAAGAACGCAATGAAACTTAGCCATAGCGTTTCAGCAGTTTTAAGAACTCAGCCAACTCTTCTTCATTGACCTGTTCAGCTTGTGCTAATACATGATGGCGTAAGTGTGCTTCAACCAGTTCATTCATCAGTCCATTGACCGCGCCTTTAATAGCAGCGACTTGTTGTAAAACATCGATACAACTGGCATCGGGATGTGTAATCGAGAGTTCAACGGCGTTGACCTGCCCTTGTAAGCGTTTCACACGGTTTAAAATTTTTTTATCTTCATGCAAATGACTCAACACATTGCTCCAAAAATAAATATACTGAGGTGGAGTATATTGGTGAATGATTTTAAATGCAAAATACCCCATCACGTCAGCATACGCATCATTTTGATGAAGGTAATCCACTGGCACAAAAACGGATTTTAATGGCGACCATTTTAACGGCAGTCATGATGTTATTAGAAGTGATTAGTGGATGGATTTTCCAATCAATGGCTTTGCTGGCGGATGGTTGGCATATGAGTTCGCATATGTTGGCACTGGGTTTGGCTTATTTTGCCTATCGTGCTGCACGGCATTATGCCCATGATCAGCGCTTTAGTTTCGGCACATGGAAAATTGAAATTCTTGCAGGCTACAGCAGCGCTATTTTGCTGATGGTGGTGGCGGGTTTTATGGCTTTTCATTCAATTCAGCGCCTATTCTCGCCTGTACAAATTCATTATAACGAAGCAATTCCAATTGCGATTTTAGGCTTATTGGTGAATTTAATCTGTGCATGGTTGCTGCATGATGGTCACCATCACCATCACCATCACCATCACCATCACCATCACCATCATGATCATGCATCAGAAGTACATAGCCATCATCATGATTTAAATCAGAAAGCTGCATTTATGCATGTGGTAGCAGACGCAGTGACTTCCATTTTTGCCATTATCGCGCTGATTTTTGGTAAATATTTGGGCTGGGATTTTCTCGATGCTGCCCTTGGAATCGTGGGATCAATACTGGTAGCCAAATGGGCATTAAGCTTAATGCAAGAAACGGGAAAAACCTTGTTAGATGCTGAAATGGATCATCATGTGGTGGATGAAATTCGCGAAGTATTGGCAGAACTACCGCATACGACCTTGACCGATTTACATGTTTGGAAAGTAGGCAAAGGCAAGTTTTCCTGCATTTTGGCTTTAGAAACGACGGTAGGCTTAACTGCGGATCGCGTGCGGGCAATGCTCTCGATTCATGAGGAAATTGTTCATGTCTCGGTGGAAATTAATAGCAAGGCTCTAACTGTTCCACGTGAAACTTTGGCCAGTTCATAAGCAAGGCGTGTTGGGTTTCGGTAAAGCCGTGGAAAAAATGATTCAATGCTTGAATAATACGCTCTACACTAGCGCCGTGGTTCTCCGATTGAAAGAGCAAAAAGTGATGATAAAAAAACTGGGTTTGGCACTACTCACAAGTGCAATTGCAAGCATGAGTATGGCCAGCGTAGAAAGTGTTAAAGCCAACTTAAAAAAGAATTATCCAAATATTAATGTTCAAAATATTCAAAAAACAGAAATGTCAGGCATTTATAGCGGATCTTTAGATGGTGAAATTGTGTATTTAGGCGAAGCGGCTGAGCATGTGATTGCAGGTTCGATGGTGCGCTTAAAAGATCAGAAAAATTTAAGTGCTGCCTTATATGTGCAACAAAACTCGCTTGATTGGAACAAGCTGCCGCTAAAAGATGCCATTAAAAGCGTTAAAGGCAACGGCAAACGCCAATTGGCGGTTTTTTCAGACCCAAACTGTCCTTACTGTAAGCAGTTAGAGGCTGAGCTGAATAAACTGAATGATGTGACCATCTATACATTTATTTATGCCATTAAGGCGCAATCGATTGCACCGTCGAAACAAGTGTTTTGTGAAGCAGATCCTGCCCTCGCATGGAAAAATTTGATTGCGAAAGGGACTCAGCCAACGTCGAAAAAACCGTGTGCCAATCCAATTGAGCGCAACATTGAACTCGGTCGTAGTCTAGGTTTACAAGGGACGCCTGTGGTTATTTTCTCAAATGGCTTTAAAGTGAATGGTGCTGTGCCTTCAACCACTATTGAAAATATGTGGCGTGAACTGGGCTTATAAGAGTTCAAAGATACAGATAAAAAGCACCTGAAACGGTGCTTTTTTTAATGGATGAGTTTAGGTTTTTTTGGTGACCATGTTGTAGATGAATAAAATAACAATGGCTCCAATAACTGAAGCAATAAAGCCTGCGGCAGAGCCTTCACTATAGAGGCCGAGTAAACGACCACCATAAGTGGCTACGAGAGAACCTGCAATCCCCAGTAAAGTGGTGACAATAAATCCCGCTTTGTCATCGCCAGGATGGATAGCACGTGCGATGAGACCTGCAATAAAACCAATCACGATTGCAACAATAAGTGACCACATGAGCCAGCTCCTTTTTTTATCATGTCTTTGTTTTTACATCATGTGCAAAAATATCATCGGGCATAATGCGACTGTGCAGTAGAGCGAATCTGCTAAAAACTGTATGTTTTATGTACTTATCTAACAGTAAAAATAAAAAAAGTGGCCTTCGGCCACTCTTCTCTTGATTGGTCTTAAAGACCAATTTCACCAATAAATGGCAAATGACGGTACTTTTGGTCGTAGTCTAGGCCATAACCTACAATGAATCGATCTTCGACATTAAAGCCCAAAAACTTCACATCGAGTTCAATTTCACGGCGTGAAGGTTTGCTGACTAAGGTGCAAAGTTCAATGGAGTTTGGAGAGCGTGTTTCTAAAATTTCTAATACTTTGCTCAAGGTGTTGCCTGAGTCGATGATATCTTCAATGACCAAGACATCTTTACCACGAATTTCGCCGTCTAAATCTTTTAAAATTTTTACATCACGTGAAGATACCGTACCGCCACCGTAGCTCGAAACCGTCATGAAGTCGAGTTCATGGGGTTTTGAAATGGTACGACATAAGTCTGCCATGAAAATGACTGAACCACGTAATAAACCAATCAGTACGAGTTCCTTATCACTGTTTGCATAATGCGCATCGATTTGTGCACCAAGCTCTTTTACTTTCGCTTGAATCTCTTCAGTAGAAATCATTACGCTCATTTGAACGGTCATGGGTAGATACCTAAAAATTAAAAAAAATCAAAAATAAAAAAGGCGTTGACCTGCAACACCTCTATATATGCATTAATTTTAATATATCTCTAAACGAGATGCACCCCCTTTTGCCCGCTGAAAATGTAATCATTTCATTGCAGGCGGGATGCAGCTTGGCTTAGAGGCGAAAATCAAAGTTGTTTCAAAACTCGATTAGCTGCTTAAATTTTCGCTATTTGCTACTTAGTTTTGCACATAGGCTTTCTGACCAAAAATATAAGTCGCATGAATATTACGGTCATCACCCATGGTCATTAGGGCAAATAATGCATCTTCAATCCCTTTTGCACGTTGCTGACGTAATGCTTGCAGCGCGGTTGCTTTGAGGTCGAGCACCACAAAGTCGGCTTCTTTGCCCAAATTAAAGTTACCGAGCTTATCATCCAAGCTCAGTGCTTTGGCACCGCCAAGCGTAGCGTGATAAAGCGATTCAAATGCGGACAGTTTATCGCCCTGAAGTTGCTGCACTTTATAGGCTTCATTGAGGGTTTGTAGTTGGTTAAAAGAGGTTCCTGCACCAATATCGGTACCCAGTCCAACTTTTACCTGCTTGTCCCAAGTCTTGTTCAACGGAAATAAACCACTACCTAAAAATAGGTTGGAGGTCGGACAGAAAGCAATGGCAGAATCCGTTTGATGCATGCAGTCCCACTCCGCGTCTTCTAAATGCACGCAGTGGGCAAAGACCGAATGCGAACCGGTTAAGCCAAAGTGATGATAAACATCGAGATAACCTTGCTGCTCAGGGAATAAGTCTTTCACCCAGGCGATTTCATTTTTATTTTCACTTAAATGCGTATGCACATACACATCTGGGTATTCAGCTTTGAGCTGCCCTGCTTTAGCCAATTGCTCTGGTGTTGAGGTTGGGGCAAAACGTGGCGTAATCGCATACAGGTTACGGCCTTTGCCATGCCATTTTTCAATCAGTGCCTTAGAGTCTGCATAAGCACTGTCAGGCGTGTCGCACAGATCTTCAGGTGCATGACGGTCCATCATGACTTTACCTGCGATCAGACGCATCTGGTGCTGCCCTGCTGCTTCAAATAAAGCATCGACTGATTCAGTATGCACAGTACAGAAGACCAAGGCTGTGGTGGTGCCATTTTTTAGCAGTTCTTGCACAAAGAATTGGGCAATCCGGTCGGCATAGGCTTTATCGGAAAATTGTAATTCAGTTGGGAAGGTATAGGTATTGAGCCATTCGAGTAGCTGTTCACCATAGGCCCCCACCATTTCTGTTTGTGGAAAATGAATGTGGGTATCGATAAAGCCCGGCACAATCAATTGTTCAGGATAGTGCTGAACCTCGATGCCAACAGGAAGGTGCTGTTGCCCCTCCTGCCAAGATCCAAACCATTGGATTTTGCCATTTTGGCTAATTAGTAAACCATCTTCTACGTAACGCACTTGGTCGTGAATTTCACGCGCTTGGGCAACCGTATTCTGAATATCTAGGAAGCGACCGCGAACCGCCGTCGTTGCAACTACAGAAGACATTTTAAACCTGCGTTTTGACTTTTTTTCGATTGATTGTACCGTAAACTGGATTTTTTTCACGGCTATTTACTGAAGTTTTTATTTGGGTTGTGAACGCTACATTTTAAATGAAAGACTGGAGCAGTATTTTCTTAAACATTGAACTGTTTTAAGGCCAGACATGTATCCGTGCCATCGATAAGATCATGATTTTTTATGCAATGCATAAGCACAAGCTTTGAGCTTAAATGATTCAATCTATTCGCAAAATTTTGTTGAGAAAGTCTTTATCTTTAAATGCTGAGTCAGTACAGTGTCGGCATTGATAAAATAAGAGACAATGACCCGCATGTATTTTTGGAATACCAAAGCATTAGCACATGAATTATCTAGCAATACCCTCGATAAAAAGCATTATAAAAATTATTACTTAGTCACCGCCTTACTGGTTTCAGTGGTGTATTACTACGGCATGTATTCACCCTATGGGGATGTCCGTGTGATTGGTGTTGAGGGGCTTTTGACCTTATTGATTATGTTTATCGGGATTCAAAGCGCTTACAAAGCCAATGGCGGCGATGATGGCGAGCATTTCTTAGGTCGAATCACAGCGTTGTCTTTTCCAATTTTGGTACAAACCACTGTGGCTGGTGTTGTATTTGGTGCAGTGTTATTGGGGCTTTATTTTGCTTTTAATCTAGAAGGCACGGCGTTTGATAATTGGTATGAATGGACTATTTCGCTATTTACCATCTTCCTGCAAATCTTGTTTTTCACGCGTTTAGTGTCTTATATGAAGCGGGTTAAAGCGCATACCATCTAAGCTTGAAAAAAAATATTGTCTTCGAATGTATGCCTGTCAGTTTTAGAGTTGACAGGCATTTTCTTTTTCAATTTAAACTTTATTTGATACACAGAAGCGTCATCCGCAACCTGCGTAGTGTTTCGAATAGATTGTTTTTGTAACACAAATTTTTTAATTATAGAACGTGAGCAGTTTTTGCCGAGGACAAATGCTTTTCTTACGAAACTTCACTTCTCATTTGGCGAAACAAAAGAATAATTGAGCTCCCAGTATCGAACTTAAAAAAGATAAGACTCCGCCGTGAATAACCTAAAAGTGATGGTACTTCTACTAAAACGCCTGAACAGACCCGTATTAATCTTTGGACATCTATTTTAAATAGGTGATTTAGAGCGCCACTTTATTCCACAAAATAATGCGTAGCAAAATGCGCATCATTGCCGATCACATCAAACACATCTTCACGCAGTGACATCCCCGCACATTCATCTCCGACCATCCAAAGTCCCAAGGTGGGCAGCATACCTTCATGCAACGGAGTTTTTACCCAGCGCTGCATGACATAGCCATATTTGTCGTAGTCATCGAAGTAAAAACTACCTGAGGCTGCGCCGCAATCGACATTGTTTTGTAGGATATGAATATTTGCGCCTTCGCGCGCTAAGATGGGCTTACGCACCCATTTCCCTGCATAGTGGGCGTGCGCATCATAAGCATGGGTTTCTAACAACAATGGATGATTTGGAAAGTGTTTCCATAGTTCGATCAACAGGGCTTTATTGGAGAGTAGCATTTTCCAACACGGTTCAATCCATTCGGTTTCGGGTGTGAGAAACTGCGAAAAACTTTCTTCCCAAATCCATTCCCACGGATACAGCTTAAATAAATGCTGAATCTCTTGCTGATGCAAATCGACAAAGGCTGTACCATTCCAACCGATGTTTTCCATCGACAGTTCGCTGACATTTAAGCCTGCCTGAAAAGCAGTATCCATGAGGTATTCTAAATTGCCCCAATCTTCACGCCCTGCTTCTTGGCAGGCTGCGAAATGGACACGGCTACGCGCAGGATAGAGCTGTTTCCAGCGCTCAATTAGCTTTTCATGAATGCTGTTGAACTGATCACGGTTTGCAATATTTTCGACTTGTTCAATCCAATGCCACTGTGCAACAGACGCTTCGAGTAAACCCGTTGGCGTATCGGCATTGTATTCCAGCATTTTGATGGCTTGACCATCATAGGCAAAATCGAAACGGCCATAGAGCATCGGCGCTTGATTTTTCCATGAGTGCTCAATCAGAGGAATCGCTGCTGGGGGAATTTGAAAATATTCGGGATAATGACCGCGTTGAATCATATCCCCTGCCACTTCAAGACACATCTGGTGTAATTCGTTCGAGGCATCTTCAAGCTGTTCAATTTGCTTGAGGCTAAACTCATAAGCCACCCCTTCTGACCAATACATTGAACCATCCCGCGACGGCAAGTTGTAGTAGTCAAAACCAATCTCTTGATGCGCCTGTTGCCAGTTTGCTCGCTCAGGTAGTATAACTCGTTTCATGTATTAACCTCCGAACGAGCCTCCGCCACGGCCGAAGCCTCCACGAATGGGCTGGGATTTGGCATGGCTAAAAACGTGAGTCGAGATTTTGGGTGCGCCTGTCGAATGACGTCCGCGAGCTTTCAAGACTTGGCCCATGTAACGGACTTTACGGTTGTTCTTATAATATTGAGGGCCGATATAAACCCCAGTAGAGCCACTATAGCTCGATTCGCCATTTTCGTTAGCAGGTTCGCACAGTTCAAAATGCCAGTCTTGGTAGCAGTTGTATTGGTTATTGTAAACATCCTGTTGTAGGGTTTTAGAACCGCTACATGCCGTGAGTAAAACCGGCACTACAACAAGAGTTAATTTTTTGGTACGCATGGATGAGCAACCTTCGGGTTCTTTTATTTTTACAGGTAAAACCAAGGGTTTTAAGCCCGCTTATCATAGGGAGCTGTTTGCATAAAGTACAGTAAATTTGCACAGAAAATCATAGGATTAAGTCTTGTACAATTTAAGATTTAGCCATCAAAAAAGCCTTCACAGTGGAAGGCTTTTTTTAAATATTAGAGGGTGGTTTGATGATGTTTCTTACTGTATCGAATCGACAAGATTGCAGTAATGGTCAGCACCAACACAATAAAGCCCAGTGAAATCCAAATTGGCATGTGGAACACATCCAGCATGAGCATCTTAAAGCCGATGAATACCAAGATAATACCTAAACCATACGGGAGATAATGCATCTTGGTTGCTGCACCAGACAACAAGAAGAACATCGCACGTAGACCCAAAATTGCCATTAAGTTTGCAGTCAACACAATAAACGGATCAGAAGTCACCGCGAAAATTGCAGGAATGGAATCCACCGCGAAAATTACATCCGACGCTTCAACTAGAATTAACACCAAGAACAGCGGCGTTGCCCACAGCATCCCGTTTTGACGGACAAAGAACTTATTGCCATGCATTTGCGGGGTAATCCGCATATGTTTACGCAACCATTTTAAGATCGCCATATCTTCGATATTGGTTTCTTCTTCGTTTTGCCCTTTGAAGAATTTGAAGCCCGTATATACCAAGAACGCACCGAAGATATACAGAATCCATGAGAACTCTTGTACAAACCACGCGCCAATAAAAATAAAGATGGTACGTAGAATAATCGCGCCCAATACACCATACAGCAGTAATTGGCGTTGTAGTGCTGGTGGAATGGCAAAAGCAGCAAAGATCATCAGCCAGACAAAGACGTTGTCAACGGCTAAAGATTTTTCAAGTAAATAACCTGCGAAATACTCCATGACCTTGGTATTGGCCACAGTGACACCTGCAGTTTGTTGTAAATAAAGCCAAAGACCTGCACCAAAGAGTGATGCGACGGAAACCCACGCAACACTCCATAACGCAGCTGTTTTGATTTTAACTTCTTGGCCTTCTTTTTGTTTAAAGCCTAAAAAGTCGATCAGTAGCATCACGGTAACAATGCCGAAAAAAGCAAGGTATAGCCATAAATTGCCGATAGATTCCATGAAATCCTCCACATCCAGCAATCGGCCACAAAAAAACCTTGACCTGCTGCCAGATGAAATAAAACATCTGTGACAACATGATCAAGGTCTTGCCTACATTTTAGCGTATGTATTTTGTGCGCTAAAATGCTCAGATACCGACTTTTTGCAAAGTGTAATGACGATAATCTGACACGTGAAAGTGATGCATAGCATTGATTTTTCACGTTTGGAGGAGGCTACTCCCCTTGTTCAACATAAATTTGGTTTTGGATTTGATCCAAAAGTGAGCTAAGCATCGCATATTTTTATGGTTTGAGCAAATATTAAAGAAAATTGTAGATGAAATATAAATGAGACAAAATTTTACTTCAATTTATGGCAAGCTAAAAAAACAGTAAACCAAAGAGGAATAATAATGAAAATTCAACATCAAGAAACAGGTAGTAAAGGCGAAGTTTTTGTTGAACAAGAAAACGAGCGTGTGGCGGAAATGACTTATAGTTGGGCGGGGGATGATAAATTTATCATTGATCACACTTGGGTCAGTGAGTTGCTCCGTGGGCAACATGTGGGGCGTCAGTTATTGGATGTTTTGGTTAATTTTGCCCGTGATAAGGGCGTGAAAATTTTACCCTTGTGCCCTTTTTCCAAATCGGTATTCGACAAAGATCCATCTATTCATGACGTTTTATTCCACTAAGATAGGGAACGATAAATCAATCCATTCAACGAGTGTGCTATGCAATTTCAACATGTAGATCGCGATCAAAAAGGTGAGTTTTTTTTAAATAATGCAGACGGTCAGCGCATTGCTGAAATTAGCTATATTTGGCGGGATGACACAACCATTGATGCCAACCATACTTGGGTCGATGATTCATTACGGGGTCAAGGTGTGGCGCGTTTGCTGTTGGATACTCTGGTTGATTTTTCACGTGAGAAAAACCTGAAGATTATCCCGACCTGCTCTTATGTCGATGTGATGTTTCGCCGTGAGAAAAGTTTTGAAGATGTCGCAGCTTAATTGTTCGCCATTCATCGCAATTCTAAATGTTAAGCTAAAATGAGATTGATATAGCTGCCATTACAGTTCTATTTTATGTTTTGCAGCGCTGAATGATGGTGAAATTAAAGTATATGAAGACGCTTTTATCTATGGGCCTATTCTGTTCAGTTGCCCCCTTATTGCATGCTGAAGATTGTGTAAAATTTGAGGAAAAGGCAGAACAAAAAGAAGTCCAGATCATTCCACGTTGGGGTATGAAAGTGATTGCTCCAACCAGAGTATATTTTCATTCAGCACCGAGCAATGCTTGTAAAATCAAAGATCTGTTTATGATTAAAAATGATCATATTACTGCTTATAGCACCTATGATGATGGCCAAGAACAGTGGGTTTCGATGATGTATTTCAGCAAGCGCTTGGGAGACACGGTTCAAGGCTGGGCAAAACTAAAAGATTTTGAATATACGGGTACGATGTCTGGTTTTTAATTGGATAAGCTTGTAAAAAAACCCGCCATATGCGGGTTTTTTCTTCTAATGGGAATAACTTATTCTGCGTTTAAAGCGCTGATCAATTTTTGGTGTAAACCACCAAAGCCGCCATTGGACATGATCACAACCGCATCGCCCTCGCCTGCATCACTGACGATGGTATGGATAATGTCATCCAAAGTGCGTGCAACTACTGCCTTGTTGGGTGCAGCCGCAATGACAGGTTGTAAGTCCCAGTCTAAACCTTCTGGTTGATACCAAATCACTTCATCGGCCAAACGTGCAGAGTGCGCAAGTCCATCTTTATGGCTTCCCATACGCATGGTATTTGAACGTGGTTCAATAATCGCCCATAACTTACGTTCGCCTAAACGCTTACGTGCGCCTTCCAGCGTCGTATCAATTGCGGTTGGGTGATGGGCAAAGTCATCATATACTTCAACGCCACGTACTGTACCTAAAAGCTCCATACGGCGCTTCACGCCGCCAAAGTTAGATAGGGCTTCACACGCTGTTTCAATGCTCACGCCGACGTGTTCAGCCGCAGCGATAGTCGCCAATGCATTGGCTACGCTGTGCTGCCCTGTCATGTTCCATTGCACCGTGCCTTTCACCACGCCGTGTTGGAGTACTTTAAAGTGTGAACCATCAGCACTGAGTTGTTCGGCATACAATTCCGACTTGTCGTGGGCCTCTAAAGAGGTACGAACCACAGGTGTCCAACAGCCCTGCTCTAAAACTTCATCGATATTGCTTTCAGTAATCGGAGCAATAATACGACCCTCACTTGGAATGGTACGAACCAAGTGATGGAATTGTTTTTGAATCGCTGCTAGATCATCAAAAATGTCGGCATGGTCAAATTCAAGGTTATTTAAAATGGCTGTTTTTGGGTGGTAATGCACGAACTTCGAACGTTTGTCGAAAAAGGCAGAATCATATTCATCGGCTTCGACACAGAAGTACTTGCCACCACCTAAACGCGCACTTTCAGAGAAACCTAAAGGTACACCGCCAATCAGGAAACCCGGCTCTAAACCCGCCTGATCCAACACCCAAGCCAACATGGTTGTGGTGGTGGTTTTACCATGGGTTCCTGCTACGCCAAGTACGTGTTTGCCTTGGAGCACATGATCGGCCAAAAATTGTGGGCCTGAAATATACGGCAAGCCTTCATTGAGCATGTATTCAACTGCATCAATCCCGCGTTTCATCGCATTGCCGACGATGACCAAATCAGGATGAGGTTGCAAATGACTGCGGTCATAACCTTGCATTAAGGTAATGCCTGCATTTTCGAGCTGGGTCGACATAGGAGGATAAACGTTTAGATCCGAACCCGTCACTGTGTGGCCAAGATCACGTGCTAAAAGCGCTAAAGACCCCATAAAGGTGCCACAAATACCCAAAATATGCAGATGCATTCCGCCTCACTCCACTGCTTTTATAGACACATCACGTATTGTTGGTGCTGTTGTCGTGATTAATTCGATGTGAAAGCAACCATAGCAAGGCGCTTAGCGAAAAGATAGTGATTCTTGTATCTAATCGTTTAATTATTCTGCGGCTTGAACAACGCTTTTATTTGGTAAAAAAGTCGGCTGAAAAGTGCAATATTTGCTGAATTTTTTAGCAAAAAACGTAGAATAAAATGCTCCTGAATTCGGCGATCTTGCTTCATGTCCCTGCCCTTTATTTTATTGATTATTGCCAACTGTTTTATGACACTTGCATGGTATGGACATTTAAAATTTTTGCCGGGTGTGCCGCTTTGGCAAGCCATTTTATTTAGCTGGTTCATAGCGTTGGTGGAATACAGTTTTATGATTCCTGCGACCCGTATGCTGTCACAGCAAGGCTGGTCGATGGGTGAAATGAAAATCACCCAAGAAGTAGTGACGTTATTGGTTTTTGTACCGTTTATGCTTTTCTTATTCAAACAGCCTTTTAAGCTCGATTATTTGTGGGCAGGACTGTGTTTATTTGGTTGTGTGTATTTTGTTTTTCGCAGCCAATAAATCAAAAAATGAGGCTACAGTCCTATTTTTATTTAAGTTTTCTGCTACGAGATAAAAAAACAAGAAAAATCTGCATTTAGTTGCACGGTTAAATTTTGGAGAGCTGAAAAATCAGTCTATAATACGGGGCTCTTATTAAAGCTTGGCGCTAGTCGAGATTTATCTCTCTTAACTATCTCTGGAAACATTGCAATGAATGCGGCCGCTTCACAAGACACTCCTCTCGTTGGAATTATCATGGGTTCTCAATCAGATTGGGCCACTCTCGAACACACTGCCAATATGCTTAAGCAACTTGGTGTCCCATTTGAAGCGGAAGTTGTGTCTGCGCACCGTACGCCAGATCGTCTTTTTGAATATGCTGAACAAGCACGTGACCGTGGTATCCAAGTGATTATTGCGGGTGCAGGCGGTGCGGCGCATTTACCGGGAATGTGTGCGGCGAAAACTGATTTGCCTGTGCTGGGTGTACCAGTGAAGTCTTCGATTTTAAACGGTGTCGATTCACTGTTATCCATTGTGCAAATGCCAGCAGGTATTGCAGTGGGTACTTTGGCGATTGGTCCAGCAGGCGCAACCAATGCCGCGATTATGGCAGCGCAAATTTTAGGTCTGACACGTCCTGAAATTGCAAAAAATGTAGCAGATTTCCGTGCTGCACAAACCGACAAAGTCGCAAGCAACAATATTCCAGGCCAAGCTTAATACGGGGCATTCCTCATGAATAAAACCATCGGTATTTTTGGTGGTGGGCAGCTGGGTCGCATGATGGCGCAAGCGGCTTTGCCACTAAATATTCAATGTACGTTCTTTGATGCGAGTACAGACTGCCCTTCAGCGGCTTTAGGAACCGTGATTTCAAGCAAAACTGAAAATGGTTTACAAGACTTTATTGCTAGTGCCGATGTCTTCAGCCTTGAGTTTGAAAATACACCTTTGTCTGATGTTGATGTTTTGACCAAGCAAAAAGATATGCATCCGCCGCGTCAGGCTTTAGCCATTGCACAGCATCGCTTGTCTGAAAAAGCTTTATTTGATGCGCTTGAGATTCCTGTTGCGCCTTATAAAGCGGTAGATTCCCTAGAAAGCTTAAACGCTGCGGTTGCTGAGTTAGGTTTACCGATTGTACTGAAGACAGCTACAGGCGGTTATGATGGTAAAGGTCAGTTTGTATTGCGTTCTGAACAGCAAATTGAACAAGCATGGGCTGAATTGGGCCCTGCTGGCAGTTTAATTGCAGAAAGCTTTGTGACTTTCTCGCGTGAAGTTTCGATCATTGCGGTACGTGGTCAAAATGGCGATGTGAAAACGTGGCCATTGGCTGAAAACCATCACCATCATGGTATTTTGTCGCATTCGATTGTTCCTGCACCGAATAGTGCGGACTTACAACCCGTTGCACAAGACTACATCACTCGCCTATTGAATCATTTGAATTATGTTGGCGTGTTGACCTTAGAGCTGTTTGTCACAGACAAAGGTTTGTATGCCAATGAAATGGCGCCACGTGTGCATAATTCAGGTCACTGGTCGATTGAAGGCGCAGTATGCTCTCAGTTTGAAAACCATATTCGTGCAGTCGCAGGCTTACCCTTGGGTTCAACTGAAGTGGTTCGCCCTACGGTCATGATCAATATTATTGGTCAGTATCCACAGTCTGAACAAGTCTTGGCCTTAGAAGGTGTACACCTACATCTTTACAATAAGGAAGAACGTGAAGGTCGTAAGATTGGTCACCTGACTTTAATGCCGAATGACACCGCACAACTCACGACGTTATGTCGTCAGTTGGCGAAAATTTTACCAAATCCCTTGGCACTGAGCGAAGATATGACCATCTAAAGCTTCAGTTGTTGTTAAAAAAAGCGATCACAAGAGTGGTCGCTTTTTTATTTGGATTCATTCAGGCATGATTGCGCCTCTTCGAAAAAAGTGACCGTTAATCGGATCAAAATTAAAATAAATTGCGTGTTTTTTATCCATTTAGATAAAATTAGCGCATAGAAAAATAAACTGAAAGCAAAATAAAGCGAGTTTTGTGTGGAGAAGCACGTTTAAAACAGAGCCCACAATTGAATGTGACACTGATGTTTACCTAAAAAAGGCGAAACAGCAGGAATCTCAGTCAACTTGGGTGTATGGATATCTTTTCAAGTTTGCTTTGAATTTAAAAAATAGAAGTAAAATTTTGAATTCAAAGGTGAGTTTTAAATTTAAATCGATTGTTTAAATTTAAAATGAATTTAAAAGTTTTGATGTTGTTTGAATTTAAATTCAAAACAATAAATTTAAAGACTGCTGAATGAATTTAAAGTTTTGAATTTAAAAATATTGAGCTTGAGTTGTAATGGTTAAATTTCTATATATTATTGATTGTTAATGTTAAATAAAATTTGTGGGTAAATGAATTTAAAACAAGATGATTGAATTTAAAGTGCTTGCTGAACTAGAGGTTGTTTTTGAATTCAAAATTTTAGATGTGGGGTGTTGTGGATAAGTGATTTTAAATTTAAAAGATAGTTTTGAATTTAAACCAGAATGAATATTCATTTACGTTTTGATTCAGAAAAGTGAAATCGAAAGTGTTAAGGTAAAAAGCATAATTTAGAGATAAAGAATCATTAGGGATTTTATGCACCGTTTTGCTTTTCTTTTAGGTTCATTTTTTTTAGCGGCGACTCAGGCGAATGCTGAGCTCATTATTAATGGTCAAAAAGTTACAGGCAGTTCAAATGTCGTAACTTCCGATTATAGCCCTCAGAACTCATTTCAAAGCTGTATTGCCAATTTAAAAAACCAAGCGATGGCGAATGGTGTGTCTGCGTCCACTTATGATCGCTACACGCAAAATTTAACGCCTGATTATTCTGTGATTGAAAAATTAAATTACCAACCTGAATTTTCCACGCCGATTTGGGATTATTTGTCAGGACTGGTGGATGATGAACGTGTTGCAGTAGGTCAGCAAAAATTGGCGCAGCATCGTGAAGTGTTGAATCGCGTTGCGGCAGCGTATGGTGTGCCTACGGAGACCGTGGTTGCCGTGTGGGGTGTTGAAAGTAATTTTGGTGATATTTCAGGTAAATATCCATTATTACAAGCTTTAGGTACATTGAGCTGTGAAGGTCGCCGCCAAAGCTATTTCCGTGGAGAGTTTTTTGCCGCTATGCGTATTTTACAGCGTGGCGATTTAACTGAGTCGCAACTAAAAGGCTCGTGGGCAGGCGCATTTGGCCATACCCAGTTTATGCCATCGACGTATGAAGAGCTGGCCGTCGATTTTGATGGCGATGGACGTCGTGATTTGGTGTCGAGTACCACAGATGCTTTGGCATCAACAGCCAATTTCCTCAAAAAACGCGGCTGGCAAACTGGGCAACCTTGGGGATTTGAAGTGAAAAATCCGCAAGCGATCTCTCTAAGTGGTGAAAGTCGTCGCAATAAGAAGTCCTTATCTTACTGGATGCAGAATGGTTTGGTACGCGCAGATGGCTCAGCGTTAGTTCAAGGCAATTTATCCTCTAACTCGCAAGCGGGGTTGATGGCGCCCGCTGGCGAAAATGGTCCACTATTTTTAGTGTTTAAAAATTTTGATGCAATCTATAGTTATAACGCAGCAGAAAGTTATGCATTAGCGATTGCGCATTTGTCAGACCGCTTACAAGGGCAAGGCGGGTTTAGTACAACTTGGCCAACCGATGATGCAGGCACTTCACGTTCTGAACGTCGTGAAATTCAGCAGTTTTTACTGAATCGTGGCTATGATATTGGCGCGGTGGATGGTTTGATTGGTGACAAAACTCGTCAAGCGATTCGTCAGGAGCAAATTCGTTTAGGCTTAAGTCCGACGGGACGAGCGGGACAGCAAATTTTAAAAGCCTTTCGGCAGGAAAATGCCAAGTTAATGATGCGTTAACATTAACAGCAAAAAATCGCTGAGATAGATAAAAAGCCAGTCAGGTGAATAACCGACTGGCTTTTTTGATTTGCTCGGGTTGCGACTAAAAGGTCAGAAGCGCTTTGATGTTTAAACCGCGGTAATCGTCCCGAGAATACGGTCGCCCTGTGCACCCGTCACTGTTGGCAAGTTGCCACTGAGCTGTTGGATAAAACGCATAGCCAACCAAGCAAAGGCGGTTGCTTCCACCCACGTTGGGGCTAAGCCAATCGCGGAGGTGGTTTGTACAGACCAATTGTGCTTACGTAAGCGCCAACGTAATTGTTCTAAAAGGTGTGAATTATAGGCACCACCACCACAGACGTAGACTTCACCGGTATCCATATCGGAGCGATAGATGGCTTTTTTAATGGCGCGTGTGGTGAGTTTCATTAAGGTGGCTTGAACATTTTCAGGACTGTCTTCAAGCTCGTCATATTCAAGGTCATTGCGCCAGTCGGCAATTTGTTCATCTAACCATTCGAGGTTGAAGTCCTCACGGCCAGTGCTTTTCGGTGGTTCTTTGGAAAAATATTCATGTGATTGTAGACGATCGAGTAGGCTGCGAATCGGATGGCCGTAAGCTGCCCAATTGCCATTTTCATCATAGGGTTGTCCAGTAAAACGTTCACACCAAGCGTCCATTAAAATATTGGCTGGGCCTGTATCAAAACCATAGACCTGATCAGGTTGGCCTGCGGGCAACATACTGACATTGGCGATGCCGCCTAGGTTTAAGATGACGCGATGAATGCTTTCATGTTGGAACATATCTTGGTGAAAAGCAGGAACCAGCGGGGCACCTTGTCCACCTGCGGCCATATCACGACGTCGAAAATCTGAAATCACAGGAATTTGGGTGATTTCAGTGATGATGTTTGGGTCACCAATTTGCAGGGTAAAACCGTGCTCTGGGCGATGGCGAATGGTTTGTCCATGTGAGCCAATCGCTTTGATTTGACTACGATCTAAATGACTTTGTTCAATCAGCTGATTGATGCCTTCGCCAATCATCTTTGCTAAAGCCACATCTGCCTTGCCCATACGGTCGATTTCGTTGTCACCAGGCAAAGTGAGTGCCATCAGTTCATCGCGTAAATCAGGGTCGAAAGAAAGAGTGAGGGTAGCGTGAAGCTGCAATGGATCAAAAGAAGCAGCAACAATATCAACACCATCCATGCTGGTGCCAGTCATTACTCCAATATAGATCGCTGTCATGATTATTCTAAAGCCTGCAATGTGCTGAAAAAGTGTTAGTATATCGCACAAATTGAATAACTGATGTGTTTGGGTTTTGTGATGTCAAATTTCCTGCCGGCTGAAGAACAACTTGCTCTCATTCAACGAGGCACGCATGAAATTATTTCTGAAGAAGATCTTCTGAAGAAATTAAAAGAAAATCGTCCTTTAAAAATTAAAGCGGGCTTTGATCCGACTGCGCCTGACTTGCACTTGGGGCATACGGTTTTAATTAATAAACTGAAAACTTTCCAAGACTTGGGTCATGACGTGACCTTCCTGATTGGGGACTATACCGCGATGATCGGTGACCCGACTGGAAAAAGTGCAACACGTCCACCGTTGTCGCGTGAGCAAGTGCTTGAAAATGCAAAAACGTATCAAGAACAAGTGTTTAAAATTCTTGATCCAAATAAAACCAAAGTGCGTTTTAACTCTGAATGGTTTGCGGAGAAAACGGCTGCTGACCTGATTCAATTGGCTTCACAGCAAACGGTTGCACGTATGCTTGAGCGTGATGACTTCACCAAGCGTTATAACAACCATCAACCGATTGCAATTCATGAGTTTTTATATCCATTGGTTCAAGGTTATGACTCGATTGCCCTTGAGGCTGATGTTGAGTTAGGCGGTACAGACCAAACCTTTAACTTATTGATGGGGCGTACACTTCAAGGTCGTTATGATCAAGAAGCGCAAGTCTGCATTACGGTGCCAATCCTTGAAGGTTTAGACGGTGTGAACAAAATGTCTAAGTCTTTGGGTAACTATATTGGGGTATTTGATGCACCAGGAGCGATGTATCAAAAAGTCCTTTCGATGCCAGATGCTTTAATTGAGCGCTATTTCGATTTACTCAGTTTTAAATCCGTTGAAGACATTAAAGTCCTGCTAAACGAAATTGCTGAAGGGCGTAATCCACAAGAAGTGAAGAAAATTCTAGCCCTTGAGTTGGTAGAGCGTTTCCACGGTGTAGAAGCTGCAGAAAATGCACACAAAGGTGCAGGTAACCTAATTACTGAGGGTGAACTACCCGAAGGGACACCTGAAGTGACGATTTCACGCGCTGAATTTGGTGGCGAGTTGTTTATTGCAACGATTCTTCGCGTAGCGGGCTTAAACCCAAATGCAGCAGCAGCAAAAGATGCTGTTGGTCGTGGTGCGGTCAAAGTTGATTGGAACGTGGTCGATATGAGTTTCTCTGTTAAAGAAAATGTCACTTTAATTATCCAGTCGGGTAAAAAAGCCATTGCGAAAGTCACTTTTACTGACTAAGTTAGTACATATATATGCTTTAAGTTATTGATATAAAAGCAGGCTTCGGCCTGCTTTTTATTTTTTAATCTTTATAAAAAAATCAAATAAGCAAATTCAAAAAAAACCTTATAAAAACAATGCTTAATTTTTTCCAAAAATATTGCAATTTAAAATGAGTGTGTATAAGATTTCAACGTCTAGTCGATGTTTTTAACATCGCTAAAAGGGTCAATAAGAATAACTCTCCACAGTTTTCAAGTCTCTTCCCCAAGGGACTTTTTTTAAGATAACTATAATAATGACATCTATGGATCAGATAACGATCTAACTCAGAGGAAGAGGTTTTGGGAGAGATCTCTTCCTTTTTTATTGGCAAAAATTTAGTTTTTAAAATCAGTTTCTCGCAGACAAATAACGAGCTGTCATAAAAGTTAGGTGCAACAGGCTTTTAAATAAAGAAGGTCATCAGCTTTACAGGTGTATAGCGCTGCGTTTTCTACTTATATCCAGATGCTTTGTATCATTAAGCTTTATCGTAGTTGTTATTTCAGCTCTGTTTTGAATTATTTTGATTGAGATGTGGATAGAAGAGGGCTTTGCTATTACACAAATGAAATAAAAACAGACTAAGCATTCCATTCTTGCTAAATATTGGGTGTTTTTATAGCGATGCGGCAGTTTTTCAGCTTAGGCGTGTATTAAATATAAAAAAACTACATCTTTAGAAAGATGGTTTATCAAAAATACAAAGACGAAATAAATACTGGGTGATTTTAAGTCTGAAAACGTTGCTAGAAGATTGGAAATGAAACGCTCCTGATGAACGAAATAAGAGAAAAAATTATAAATATGATCAAAAAATAGATGAAAAATACGATTTTTCTTAAATTTTGTAGAAAAAACCAACGCCCGTTTCAAATAAGTGAGTTTGGGGGTTGCAAAGCTTTAGAAATCCTCTAGAATGCACCCCATACCGACGAGATAGACGGAAACGAACGAAGCACGAAGTGCTGAGTTGTTAAGTATATTGAGTCCAGCTTCTAGCACTGACGAGGTGTTAGAAAGATCATTAAGAGATTATGAAGAACAACTTGTGTGGATTTTTACTGATTGATCG
>RCUQ01000142.1_pt1 | contig 55203 bp, 49 predicted proteins | sample 2166351 | NCBI WGS metagenome assembly RCUQ01 (sample SAMN09932597, study PRJNA488358) | compost metagenome | feature: garden; material: soil; isolation source: compost soil in acetonitrile-enriched culture | place: Germany: Experimental Botanical Garden Goettingen | collected 2016-01-27
CGGGCCAGGGCCGGCTTGAGGATGTTGGCGGCGTCCACCGCACCCTCGGCCGCGCCGGCGCCGATCAGGGTGTGAAGCTCGTCGATCACCAGGATGATGTTCCCGGCGCCGCGAATCTCCTCCATGATCTTCTTGAGGCGCTCCTCGAACTCGCCGCGGTACTTGGTACCGGCGACCAGCGAGCCGATGTCGAGGGTCACGACGCGCTTCTCGGAGAGGATGTCGGGAACCTCGCCGTTGGTGATCTTGAGGGCCAGGCCCTCGGCGATCGCGGTCTTACCCACGCCGGGCTCACCAATGAGCACGGGGTTGTTCTTGGTGCGGCGACCCAGGATCTGGATCACGCGCTCGATTTCCTTTTCGCGGCCCACGACGGGGTCGAGGCGGTGCTCCTCGGCCATCTGGGTGAGGTTCGAGCCGAACTCGTCCAGGGTCGGGGTCTTGGAGCGATGCTGGCCGGTGCCGGTGGTCGCAGCGGACTCGCCGAGCATGCGGATCACATTGGATCGGACGCGAGAGAGATCCACGCCCAGGTTCTCGAGCACGCGCACGGCGACGCCCTCGCCCTCGCGGATCAGGCCGAGCAAGAGGTGTTCGGTGCCGATGTAGTTATGGCCCAGCTGGCGCGCTTCATCCCAGCTCAGCTCGAGCACGCGCTTGGCGCGGGGAGTGAACGGGATCTCGACGGCCACGAAGCCCGAGCCGCGCCCGATGATCTTCTCGACCTCGATGCGGGCATCCTTCAGGCTCACTCCCATGCTCTTGAGGGTCTTGGCGGCCACGCCCGTCCCCTCGCCGATGAGCCCCAGGAGGATCTGCTCGGTGCCGACGAAATTGTGACCCAGCCGCCGAGCTTCCTCTTGGGCCAGCATGATCACCTTGATGGCTTTTTCTGTGAATCTCTCAAACATAATGCACCTCTCCAGATCGCGCCAATTGTAGGAGGCATCTTACCATGGAATCAGGGGCAGAGGCAGAAGCACAAGCCAGCTTGCGGTTTTCAGGCTTGATAAAAAACCTTGTCCCTTTTGCTGAATTGGGGCTCACCTCTCCTCTTCCTCGAGCTGATCCTTGATCTTGGCCTGAATGACCCGGATCTCGCTTTCGTGCACTTGCTTCAGCTGCGCCAGCTGATCAAGCTGTCCTTGAATCTGCCGGATCTCGGCCTCCTTCTGCAGCCTGAGCTGGTCGAGCTCGTTCTGCAGCCGGATGATCCGCTCCACCCCTGCGAGGTTGATCCCGAGCTCCTGCGTGAGCTTCTGGATGTACATGAGGCGCTCGATGTCCGCTTGCGAATAGAGGCGGTTCTTCCCCTGTCGCTTCGGGTTCACCAACCCTCGACGCTCATACAGCCGCAGCGTCTGTGGATGCATGTTCACCAGCTCTGCCGCGACCGAGATGATGTAAAGCGGCCGGTCCTTGGATGCGTCAAGGGGCATGGCGTCTCCTCCCTGCAAGTTAGTAAGGGTTTACCCCGGCAAGGCGATTGCAAAACCCATAATAACCCAATTGAGTCCGGTTGACGTAAGTGGGAAAAACCGAAGCTTACCAGAATCCCCCTCGGAGTCAAGCGGCGGGGAAAGCCCCGCCGCTTGGTCGTTTTCGCCGTTTCCGCTCGCGATTAGTAGCGCGTCCTCACGGTGTAGGTGATGACGGCCTCCTTGCTGGGCTCGACCTTCACGTCGAAGGCCACCTGCTGGGCATCCAGCTTCTTGAAGGCATGCGATTTCTGGGTGATCTCCCAGTCCCCGCCCATCCGCTCGAGCGCGGTGATCGTGACCGCCTCGTCCTTGTGGTTGCGAAGCTTGATCTGGTAGCTGGCCTCGGCCACCCGATCCCCGATCACCCGATACGCGGTCTGCGTCCGCTCCCCGACCAGATCGAAGGCCTGCCCGAGCTTGATCTTCACCTTCTCATCCTTGGGAGTATGGTCGACCGCATCCTCTCCGACGAACTGCAACTGTCCCGCCTTGTCCGCCTGGTAGACCCTCACGATGCCCTTGGGCAGCGGCATTCCGAGGCGGCTACCCTTGTCGTTCTTGAACTCCAGGAAGACGTCGACCTTCTCGGTCTGCCGCTCCCGGTTCTGGAGCCAGATGGGCGTGCGCGACGCATCGAAGACGTACTGGCGCCGGGTGGGGATGTCCGCCGCCGCCATGAGGCTGAGCTGCTTGGTTTGACGGTCCTTGAGCGTGGTCGCGCGGTTCAAGGCGTACGAGTGGTACTCGAAGAGGCCCTGCTGCTCGAACTGGTTCGCCGCATCGGCCGCCTTCGCCATCGCGTAGGGAGCCCGCGCCACTTCCTGGAAGCGCTCCCGGACCCGGTTGACGTCACCCGCCACCAGGGTCAGCTTGGCATTCTGGTACGTGGCCCCACTCTGGTTGGATAGGGTCACCCAGCCGTTCAGGTTGGCCTTCGCCGCCTTCTCGTCCACGACCAGCACGTAATTGGCCTTCCAGCTCAAGCCGCGGGTCAGGTACGAGACGTCGAGCCGGTGCTCCCCGGCACGGTCGTTCTGAAGCCCCCAGACCAGGGTCGGACGCGCCACCAGGTTCTCGGGAACCTTGGGCAGCACCACCCGTCCCGGAGGATCGAGGTAGATCTTGTCGCCAATCCGGTAGACCTGTCCCTCGTTGGTGCTCAAGAGCTCAGCCTTCGAGACGTTCGTCGGCGTGTGAATCTCGACGACCTGCCCCACGTACTTGTCAAGAAGCTTATGCGGGGTCAGGAGGTCGTACTCGTAGTTCTGCTCCAGCACCGACAATTCCCGCGGAGCCGTGAGCGAACGCAAGCTCACCGAGGTCGGATCGATACCAGCCGCCACATCGGCGAAACTCAGCTCGCGGGCCCCCTTCTCAAGCGATACCGCCCGCACCTCCCGGACCAAGCCGAGATCGTCGTTATAGACCGTGAGCGCGACCTCGCGCTGGTCCGCCAGAGTGGATTGCTCGGCCCCGGCCGGAGGGGCCGAAACCGCGAGGCTGCCGACCATGACCGTGGATACTGCGAGCAAGGCCCGCAATGAAACATGGCGACGAGACGTGGGGATCATCACTTCCTCCTTATAGCGGGGAACGTTGCTTCGAGTCAGCTACGCGTTCCGAACAACAGCCGCGGGCGCGAGGCAAAAGCAGCAAGGGCTCGCGCGCACAAACTCAAGACGAGAGGGGGGCCGGAAGGGTTCCACCCCTCCGGCCCCCAAATTCCCTACCCGAGTCCGCGACGAAACAATCTTAAGCCTTTGTTGCCGCGCCTCGGGTTCGCCTGCTTTGCCGCAGGCGTTCATCCGGAGCTTAGAGCTTGGCCTCGATGTCCTTGGCCTCGCGCATCACGCCTTCGAAGCCGGAGAAGTCCGATTTGAAGCGGGTCCACTCCTCCTTGGCCTCGGCCTTCTGGCCCGCGGCAATCAAGCCCCGGACGTAGTTGGCCCGCATGACATGGTAGTAGGGCTCGACCTTGAGGGCCTTTTCAATCAGCGGAAGCCCCTTCTTGGGGTCGCCTCCGATCGCTCCGGGCGCTTCGACGAAGTAGCGGCCCAGCGCATACTGGGAGCGCGAGTTCGCGTCGATGGTCAGGGCCTTCTCGAGATGCCCCCGCACGCCCGTGCCGAAGCGCAACATCGCCATCAGACCCTCTCGCTTGGACTTCAACCCCTGGGCTCCCGCGAGGTTCACCCAGAGACGAGAGAGCAATTCCTTGTCAGGAGACTTTTTCTCCCACTTGGAGAGGGCCTTCTCGCTCGCGGCGATCGCCTGGTCGTACTTCTCGGCCGCCAATAGCCCGGCCCCGAGCCAAACCTGCGCCTCCAGCGACTCGGGATTGCCGTCAGCGGCACGCTTGAAGTACTTGAGCGCCGCATCGGAGTCCCCCGTATGCTCCATGACCTGGCCCATCAAGAGGTTGGCATCGAGCGAGTCGGCATCCTTCGCGAGCGCCTGCTCCGCAACTTGGCGAGCCTGAGCGAAGCGACCCTGCTTCAGCAGAGACGGGATCTGCGCCAGCGGTCCTTCGGCAGCGGCCAGCTGGAAGCTGAGCTTCCCGTCGGCAGCCGGGACGGCGAGGGCCGGAGCCCCCAGCGCGGAGAAGACCATGAGCGTTCCCAGGAGGGTTCCGTGGATGCGGCGATGATTCACGTGGAAGACTCCTTCTCGATACGAAACGTTACCTTTGCGTCGCCATTGTACCCGATAAGCAAAGAAGCTCTCTCGATCTACTTCGCTTCCATCCAGCTGGGCCCGACGTTGATGTCCACCTTGAGCGGCACGTCCAGCGTCACGGCTCCTTCCATGATGTCCCGGACCCGTGCTTCGAGGGCCTTCACTTCGGACTCGGGAACCTCGAAGACCAATTCGTCGTGGACCTGCAAGAGCATGCGGGCAGCGAAGCCCTCGTCTCGCAGCATCGCGTGCAGGCGCACCATCGCGATCTTGATGATATCGGCGGCCGTCCCCTGGATGGGAGCGTTGATGGCCATGCGCTCGCCGTTCTTGCGCTCCACCGGGTTCGAGGAGTTCAGCTCGCGGATGTAGCGGCGGCGTCCCAGGAGGGTCGAGACGTAGCCACGGGCCTTGGCCTGCGCCAGCGCCTCGATCTGGTAATGCTTGATGGCGCTGTAATGCTCCCAGAAGGCATCGATGAAGCGCTTGGCGTCCTTCTGAGGGATGCCCAGGATCCGGGCGAGGCTGAAGGCGCCCTGGCCGTAGATCGTGGCGAAGTTGATGGTCTTGCCGACGCGGCGCTGGTCCTTGGTGACCTCGGCCAGCGGGACCTCGAAGATCTGGCTGGCGGTGAGGGCGTGGATGTCCTCGTCCTGCTGGAAGGCCTGGATGAAGGCGGGCTCCTTGACGATCTGGGCGAGGATGCGCAGCTCGATCTGGGAGTAGTCGGCGGTCATCAGGACGTAGCCGGGTTTCGAGGGAACGAAGGCGCGGCGGATCTCGCGGCCTTCCTCGGTCCGGATGGGAATGTTCTGGAGGTTGGGATCAGTCGAGGAGAGGCGTCCGGTGGCGGCCACGGTCTGGTTGTAAGACGTGTGGAGGAGACCGTCGCGCGGGTTGATCAGGCCGGGCAGGGCATCGACGTAGGTCCCCTTGAGCTTCGTCAGCTGACGGAACTCCAGGATCTTGGCGACGATCTCGTGCTGCTCGGAGAGTTCCTCGAGGACCGAGGCGTCGGTGCTGGGGCCCGTCTTGGTCTTCTTGATGATGGGCAGGCCCAGTTTCTCGAAGAGGACGACCGCGAGCTGCTTGGGGCTGTTGATGTTGAACGCTCCGCCCGCGAGTGCGTGGATCTCGCCTTCGAGGGCCTGGAGGCGGTTGCCCATGATGTGAGAGAGCTGGCCCAGGTAGCCGGTGTCGACCTTGACGCCGTGCTGCTCCATGGCGGCAAGGACCTCGATCAAGGGAAGCTCGATGTCGGTATAGAGGGAGGTGACGCCGCCGGCGACCAACTGCTCGCTGAGCTTGGTGACCAGTTCGCTGGTGATGGCCGCGTCCGCGCCGGCGTAATCCGCCGCCTTGCGGATGTCCACCTGCGCCATGGAGATGGCCTTGGCGCCCGTGCCGATCAGCTCCGAGATGGGCGTCATGCGGACTCCCAAGAGCTCGTAGGAGAGTTCCTTGAGGCCGTGGGGACGGCTGGAGTCCACCAGGTAATCCGCCACCATGGAGTCGAAGCGCAGGCCCCGGACGCAGATGTCGTACTGGCTGAGGACGTTGACGTCGTACTTGGCGTTATGGGCGAACTTCGCGACCGACGGGCTCTCCAGGACGGGCTTGAGGGGCGCGAGCACCTGATCCAGCGGAAGCTGCTCGCCCGCGACGTGGCCGACGGGGACGTAATACGCCTTGCCCGCGAGGCCTTCCCAGGAGAACGAGAGGCCGACCAGCTTGGTGTTGAGGGAGTTCAGTGCATCGGTCTCGGTGTCGAAGGCAAAGCCGGCCTGGGATTCCAGGTCACGAACCAGGCGTTGCAAAGCCTCCTCGGTGGAAACGATCTCGACGTCGAGGGAGACGGTCTGTGCCTCGAGAGCCGAGGCCGTCTCGGGGTCCAGAGCCGCCGGGGGGTCGACGAGGCCCAAGGGCTCGCCCGTGAAATGGGCGAGGATGCTGGGCAGCTGGTTGGAGATGGTCTTGAACTCCAGCTCGTCGAGGACGGCGGTGAGGGTGGGCAGGTCCGGCATGTTGAGCTTGCAGGCATGCCAGTCGATGTCGCCCAGTGGAACGTTGACGTCGATGGTGGCGAGGCGCAGCGATTGGCGGGCGAGGTCGACGTTGGCGGCGATCTTCTCTCCCAGCTTGCCTCCGACCTTGGAGAGGTTGGCGAGGAGGTTCTCCACGGTGCCCCATTCCTGGAGGAGCTTGGTGGCGGTCTTGTCGCCGACACCGGGGACGCCGGGGATGTTGTCGGACGCGTCGCCGGCAAGGCCCTTGTAGTCGATGATCTGGGCGGGGGTGAGACCGTACTTCTCCTGGACGGCGGCGACGTCCATGCGGACGAGCTCGGTGCCGGCCTTGGTCCAGAGGACGTTGATCCGGTCATCGATGAGCTGGAAGGAGTCGCGATCGCCCGTGACGATCAGGACGTCGTAGCCCTCCTTGCCCGCTTGCTTGGAAATGGTCCCGATGAGGTCGTCGGCCTCGTAGCCGTCAATCTCGTAGATGGGAAACTCGAAGGCCCTCACGATCGCCCGGATGAGGTCCATCTGAGGCCTCAGGTCGTCGGGCATCGGCTTACGGTGGGCCTTGTAGTCGGCGAATTCCTCATGGCGGAAGGTCGGCGCGGCACGGTCGAAGGCGACGGCCATGCAGTCAGGGCGGTGGGATTTGATGACGTCGAGGATGGCCCGCAAGAAGCCGTAAACGGCCCAGGTCGCGCGTCCGTCCTTGGTACGGAGGTCCATGCGCTGGAGGGCGAAGAAGGAGCGGTAAGCGAGCGCGTGCCCGTCGATGAGCACGAGGCGTTTTCCGGTTCCGGTGGTCACGGGGGTGGCGGATAGCGTGGTTTCGGCCATGGGTCCTCTACTCATCTAGGGGGGAGGTTGCAAGTTCCAGGGCCCGTTGATAGGCCTGGCGACGGGGAATGCCGTGGGTCTTGGCCACCTGCTTGGCAGCGTCCTGGGTACTCAGGCCGTCGTCCAAAAGGTGCCGAAGGGTGGATTCCCAATCGCCTTCGGGCTTCTCTTCGGGGGTCGGGGAGCCCCCGACGACGAGCACGATTTCACCGCGAACCTCGCGCTCGGCGGCCCATTGGGCGAGTTCGGCGAGGGAGCCGCGGCGAACTTCCTCGTGCTGTTTGGTCAGTTCGCGGGCGACGGCGGCGGGGCGCTCCGCTCCGAAGAGGGCGCTCATGTCGGTGAGGGTATCCGCGAGGCGATGAGGGGCCTCGTAGAAGACGAGCGTGCGCGGTTCGTGGGCAATCGCCTTGAGGATGCGCCGGCGCGCCTTGCCTTCGCGGGGCAGGAAGCCCTCGAAGACGAAGCGGTCGGTCGGCAGGCCCGAGACGACGAGTCCCGCCACGAAGGCGGATGGGCCGGGAATCGGGACCACCGGGATGCCGGCGCGGATGGCCTCGGCGATGAGCTCCCAGCCGGGATCCGAGATGCCGGGCATGCCGGCGTCGCTGACGAGGGCGATCGCGGAGCCCTCCTGGAGCATGCGAACAATCCCGGGAGTGCGGCCCGCGAGGTTGTGCGCGTGGTAGCTCATGAGCTTGGTCTCAAGGCCATGGCGGGCCAGCAGTTTGGCGGTCTGGCGGGTATCCTCGGCGGCGATCAGGTCAACCTCGCGCAGGGTGTCGACGAGGCGGAACGAAGCATCCCCCATGTTGCCGATGGGAGTGCCGCAGACGTAAAGCGTGCCCGAAGCGGGGCGTTGTGAGGAAATGGGCGCGTCCATGGGGCCATGATACCACTCATTCAAGGCATCCGGAGGGTAAGCAACTTTTCGGTTAACATGCCGATAACACCTCTTGAAAGCGTCTTCAAGGAGTCCCGATGATCGCAACTCACCGCCTCGCCATTTTCGCCACGCTAGCCGCCACGATGCTCGTCGCGGCTTGTGGGCAGAGCCTGCCGAACGTTCCGGACGACAATGACGACCTCGGCGGCTACGAAGACGATTACGGCCTCGCGTCGCCGGATCCGAACGCGGAGTACTCTCCCGATCCGATTGAGTCGTCTCCGACTCCGAGCCCCACTCCGAGCGCTCCGAGCTGGGACGGTCCGCCGAACGACTACCGCCGCACCATCGGCAAAGGCTACATGAACAACTGGCTCTGGGCTCCGAAGGGGCTCGCGGTGGCCGGGAACCTGCTCTTCATCGCCGACGGCAACCGCACGTCGCTGCGGGGCGCCTACGGCGCGGTCATGGCCTTCGACGGAGTCGGCGAAGACGTCTTCACGACCTACGCGGGCATGTACTACGAGCGGCGGGTCGGAGAATCGACGTCGCTCATGCTGGCCTCGAACACCCAGGCCGTCGCGGTGAACGACCAGGTGGTGCTCGCCTCCGACGCGCAGGGCGTGAAGGGCTTCATCCGAGCCATTCCCGAGAACGCGCTGAGCAGCGGCCAGCCGATCGCGCCTCCGTGCCGGGACATGGCCTTCGCCGGGGGCGTCCTGTACATGGCGCAGACGGGGCAGATCACGGCGCTCAAGGAAGGGACCTGGGGTGCGGCGCCGGGCTTGAACGTCTCGGCCCAGGGCTTGGGCGCCGATTCGCAGGGCCAGCTCTGGGTCGTGACGGCGGACCGGATCACGGCCTACAAGGACGCCCAAAAGGTCATGGACTTCGACGCGCGCGGAACCGACGGTACGGGCCCGGGCGCGGTGCAACTTCAGGACGTGGCGGTGGATCCCCGCAACGGGGACGTGTACGCTCTGGACCTGGGACGGGTGCTGCGCTTCAACTCCACGGGCAAGTACCTGGGGACCTTCGGTGCAGGACGGATCGGGCAGGGCACGAGCGTCGCCGTGGGGGCGGACGGCTCCGTTTACGTCAGCGACGCGCAGGACGGCGAGGTCTACCAGTACCGGCCGGGCAGCTAGCGATATCTATCCGATCGTTCAGTTACGCTCTACTAACCTCAAGCCGCGGGCGCTACACAACAGCCGCAGGCGCGAATGGCGCATTGCGCCAAGATGAATCTTTCGTTTGTTTGCTGAAAGCAAGGCCTCTTTGGGGAATAATAACTCCAGGAGGTGATGCGTATGCAGGTTCTCGTGCTAAGTAACACCTATCAGCCCCTGTACACCTGCGGGGTTGAAAAGGCCGTCACGCTGCTCTTTCTCGGCAAAGCAGTCTCGGTCAAGGATTCCAATCAGGTGATCCGTTCCCCGTCGGTGGCGCTTCCGATTCCCGAAGCCATCCGACTCCTGGTAAAAGCTGTCGTCCACCGCTTCTACGAAACCATGCGGCCGACCCGAGCGGCCATCTTCAAGCGCGACAAGCATCTCTGTCAGTACTGCGGCTCGCGCAACGACCTGACCATCGACCACGTTCACCCCAAGAGCCGAGGCGGCGAAGACACCTGGGAGAACCTGACGACGGCATGCCAAAAATGCAATAACCGCAAGGGGGACAGACGGCCAGAAGAAGCTGCGATGACGCTTGCGAGCACTCCAAAAGCTCCAAGAGCCATCGAAGTAGCCTCCGATCTCTGGTCGAAACTCATGGGTTGGTAGCCGGTTCCCGTAGAGGGAGCCGGCTACCAGCTTTTGAGACAGCGCCTGCAGCGCCCTCGGGAGGGTTGCGAGGCGGCCTTCCTCGACTATCCAAGACGACACCGCCCCATGGCTTCCATGGGGCGGTGTCGCACTCCGAAGGGGAGAAGGCTTTGCTTAACGTTCGTTGAGCCAGCGTGCCGCATTCCGATGAGTGGGAGGCTTTGCCTAACGTTCGTTGAGCCAGCGTGTCGCATTCCGATGAGTGGGAGGCTTTGCTTAGCGTTCGTTGAGCCAGCGTGCCGCCTCCAGGGCGTGGTAGGTGATCAAGATATCCGCGCCGGCCCGTTTGAGACCGACCAACGTCTCCAGGACCAGCCGCTTCTCGTCGATCCAGCCCCGCTCGGCGGCCGCCTTCACCATGGCGTACTCCCCCGAGACGTTGTAGGCCGCGACCGGCCGGTCGGTCATCTCCTTGACCCGCCAGATGATGTCCATGTAGGCCAGAGCCGGCTTCACCATCACGATGTCAGCTCCCTCGGCAAGGTCGAGGTTGACCTCCTTGAGGGCCTCGCGGGCATTGGCCGGGTCCATCTGGTACGAGCGGCGATCGCCGAACGCCGGAGCCGACTCCGCCGCCTCGCGGAACGGCCCGTAGTAGCTCGACGCGTACTTCGCCGAGTAGGCCATCACCGGCACCGCGGCAAAACCCGCCTCGTCCAGCGCCTGACGGATCGCACCGATCCGCCCGTCCATCATGTCCGACGGCGCCACCATATCGGCCCCCGCCTCGGCGTGACTCAGGGCGGTCTTCACCAGGAGCTCCACCGACGGATCGTTGAGCAACTCCTCGCCCTCGATCACCCCGCAGTGCCCATGCGAGGTGTACTCGCAGAGGCAGACGTCCGTGACGACCAAGAGGTCGGGCAAGGCCTGCTTCAGAGCCCGGACGCCCTCCTGGACGATCCCGTTGGGGTCGTAGGCGCCGGACGCCTCGAGATCCTTTTCGGGCGGAATCCCGAAGAGGATGACGCCCCCGACTCCGAGGCCCATGGCCTCCTGGGCTTCCTTGATGGCCTCATCGATCGACAGCTGGGCGATGCCGGGCATCGAGCTGATCGGCCGCCGGATGCCTGAGCCGGGCACCAGGAACAACGGATAGATGAAGTCTGCCGCGTTGAGTTCGGTCTCGCGAACCAGGCGGCGCATGGGCTCGCTCATGCGCAAGCGACGGCCCCGAAGGGCCGGGTAACCGGCCGAACGGAACGGATGCGTCTGGGTCATGGTTACTCCACCGTGACCGACTTGGCGAGATTGCGCGGCTGGTCCACGTCGCATCCCCGCAGACGGGAGATGTGGTAAGCCAGAAGCTGCAGCGGAACCACGTTGACGAGCGGCGAAAGCGCCTCGCTCACCGCCGGCACGTAGAGAATCTGGTCGGCGTACTCGGTGATGTTGAGGTCGCCCTCGGTGGCCACCGCGATCACCGTGCCGTTACGCGCCTTGACCTCTTGGATGTTGGAGAGGACCTTGTCGTAGGTGACGGACTGGGTGGCGATCGCCACGACCGGCATGTGCTCGTCGATCAGGGCGATGGGGCCATGCTTCATCTCGCCGGCAGCATAAGCCTCGGCGTGGATGTACGAGATCTCCTTGAGCTTCAGGGCGCCTTCCATGGCCGTGGGGAAGTTCACGCCCCGGCCCAGGAAGAGGAAGTCCCGGCAAGCGGCGAAGGCCTGGGCCACGTCCTGGATGTGCTCCGCTCCCTCGAGCATGCGGGTGATGAGCGAAGGGATGGTCTTGAGCTCCGCGAGGACCTCACCGACCTGGACGGTGGTGAGCTTGCCGCGAACCTGGCCCAGGTGCAGGGCGAGCAGGCTGAAGGCGGCGACCATGGCAGTGTAGGCCTTGGTGGAGGCGACGCCAATCTCGGGGCCGGCATGGATGTAGAGGACGCCGTCGCATTCGCGGGCGATCGCCGAGCCCTTCACGTTGATGATGCCGATGGCGGTCGCGCCGCGACGCTTGGCCTCGCGCAGGGCCGCCAGGGTGTCGGCGGTCTCGCCGGACTGGCTGACCACGATCACCAGGGTCTTCTCGTCGATCACCGGGTTGCGGTAACGGAACTCCGAGGCGAAGTCCGCCTCGACCGGGATCCGCGCGAACTCCTCGATCAGATACTTGCCCACGTAGCCCGAGTAGAGCGCGGTCCCGCAAGCGATGATCGAGATCCGCTCGAACTTGGCGAGCATCTCGGGGGTCAGGTTCAGCTCATCCAAAAAGAGCTTGCCCTCGCGGTCGTCGAAGCGGCCGCCCAGCGTGTTGGTGAGCGTGGTGGGCTGCTCGTGGATCTCCTTGAGCATGAAGTGCTCGTAGCCGGCCTTTTCGGCGGCGACGATGTTCCAGTCGATCCGGTAGACTTCCTTGTTCTTGGGGCGCAGCGCGGGATCGTAGACCTTCACGGCGTCGCGGGTGACCTCGACGATCTCGCCGTCTTCCAGGTAAAGGATGTCGCGGGTGTAGGAAAGGATCGCCGCGACGTCCGAGCCGAGGAACTGCTCGCCTTCGCCGAGACCGGCGACGAGCGGGTTACCCGCCTTGACGCCGATGATCCGCTCGGATTCCCGCTGATGCATGACCACGAAGGCGAAGGTCCCGTGGAGACGGCCATAGGCCTTCTGGACGGCGAAAAGCAGGTCGCCCTCGTCGTAGGACTCGATCAGGTGGGCGATGACCTCGGTGTCGGTATCGGACTTGAAGGTATGGCCGGCCTCGGTCAGCTCGTTCTTGAGCTCGAGGTAGTTCTCGATGATGCCGTTATGGACGACGACCAGGTTGCCCGAGCAGTCCGTGTGAGGATGGGCGTTGTAGGTAGTGGGGCGTCCATGGGTGGCCCAGCGGGTATGGCCGATGCCGAGGTTGCCGGGGGCGGGATTGGTGAGCACCTCGCGCTCGAGGTTGCGAATCTTGCCCACTTCGCGTCTGAGGGCGATCACGTCGTCCTTGAGAACGGCGATGCCGGCCGAGTCGTATCCGCGGTACTCGAGCCGCTTGAGGCCCTCGAGCAAGATTTCAGAGGCTTCCTGGTGTCCGACGTATCCGACGATTCCACACATGGAGTGTACATCCTTAATTTATGAAGGGAAGTCATGGCCGAGGGCCAGGCGTCATTGTACAATAGCCCAAATGGCCGAGCAACCCGGCCTAGAGCGCCTAACAAAACCCTGCCCTTGCGCCGAAATGCGGCGCCAACGGCTCGCATACGGTGGGTTTTGGTTAGATGCTCGCTATTGGACGCATCAATGCCCATCGACATCCTCTTTATCAGCAACGGCCACGGCGAAGACCTCATCGCCTCCCGCATCGCCCAGGACCTCACGGATCTTTCGGTGGCGGCCTTTCCACTGGTCGGCCATGGGGGGGCCTTCGAGGCGATCGGCATCCCGGTGATCGGCCCGCGGCAAGCCATGCCGAGCGGCGGTTTCATCCTCCGGGACGCCGCGGCGCTGCGTGCCGACATGCAGGCGGGTCTCGGCCGGTTGGCCGTGGATCAGCTTCGCTTCCTCACGCGCATGGCGCCTCCTCGCCTGATCGTCGCCGTCGGAGACATGCTGCCGGTCGCCGCCTCGCTGCTCGTTCCCAGCGAGCGGGTGCTGGTCGGCTGCAACAAGACGGATTTCTATTCCACCTGGGGCTCGTCGTACCTCGCCGCCGAGACCGCGCTCTTCAAATGGGCGGGCGTGACCGTCTACCCGCGCGATCCGCTGACGCATCGACGGCTGCTCAAGCTGGGCGTCCGCTCCGAATCTCTCGGCAACCCGATGATGGACGGCCTCGACCCGCTTTGGCCCGGCGAGGCCGGCGTGCTGGGCGTCTTGCCGGGAAGCCGGCCCGAGGCCTTCGAAAACCTGGCCCTGATCCTGCCTTGCCTGGAGGCCCTGGGGCAAAAACAGCCCTTTGAGGCGCTCTTGGCTGCGCCCCGAAACCTGGATCCGCATGGCTGGGAAGAGATCGCCCATGAGGCGGGCTGGGAGATCGCAAGCGAGGCGTTCCGCAAAGGGAGTTGCATCCTGAGGCGCGACCATGGCTTCGCAGAAGTCTTGAAACGCTCGAGAGTCGTTCTGGGGCTTGCCGGCACGGCCAACGAGCAAGCTGTCGGCTGTGGTCGGCCGGTGGTGGCCTTCCCCGGCAAGGGCCCCCAGTACAATCCACTCTTCGCCAAGCTCCAAGCCGAATTGCTGGGCCCCGGGATCACGGTGACGGAGGCCGATCCCCAACGGGTGGCCGCGGAGATCCTCCGAGCCTTCGGAGAGGATCGCCAAGCCGCAGCCCGGATCGCAGGCCAAGAGCGCATGGGAGAGCCTGGCGCCGCCCAGCGAATCGCCCATGCAATCCGGCAAAAGCTCGGCTTTTCACCGAGCTCCGGGAAGCTGAAAAAGTCCTTTACTTTTCCTTAAAGTTGGGTTAATTTAACTATAACCCCAGGTCCTCAGACCCGGGCTCCGCCTCAACGACGCACGGCACCCTGCCCGCCAAGGAGAGATGCATGCAATTGACCTCGCTTCCGGTGATAGAGCGGCTTGGAACTGGTAAACTCACCAGTCGACCGGGCTCTGACACGTCGAAAGCCAGCAGGCCCTTTGCTTCCACGAGGGAGATCTTGGTTCAGACCCGGCTCGCGACGCCCGAAGGGCTTCGTCAGCTTGCCTGGAAGGACGCGCTGACGCTGATGCGGCCGCAGCAATGGTTCCTCCCGATGGGCGCCATGCTGGCGGGGTCGCTGGCCGCCGGCTGCGGAGACCACCTGATGGCGACCTTGCCCCAGCTCCTGATGGGCTTGGTGCTGGTCGGTCCGCTGCTGGCAGGCTCGAGCAACGTGATCAACGCGTACTTCGACCGGGATCTCGAGGCTCCTGGCGGCCCGCTCTCATCGGGCCGGATGACGCCGGACCTGGCGGTGGCGCAAATCGCCGTCATGGCCCTGCTGGCGCTCGGCGTCGCCAACCTTCTGGGCCCCTGGATCTTCGCCTTGGCCATCGCGAGCCTCTTCATCTCGCTGGCGGTGAACGCGCCCCCACTGCGGCTGCGCCGTCAGACCTGGTGGAACGGCCTCTTCCACGGAGTCGCCGCCATCGCGTTCCCCTGGGTGATCGGCCATCTTCCTCACGGTGCCTTGACGGTGAACTCCGGAATTCTGGCGGGACTCTTCGCCTTCGGCGCGATGGGCCTCCAGATCATGGCGGGCCTCACCGATGCGGATCGGGAGCGCGAGGCGGGAATCCGTTCGTTCGCGGCGCTCTTGGGCCCCGAGCTGGGAGCGCTGGTCTCGGCCCTCCTCGTGAACACGGCCATCCTGGGCGCAGCCATCCTCTGCTACGACGGCAATGCCCTGGCGGCATCGGGAGCGCTCTCGGTGCTCTTCGCCGTGACGCTGGCGGTGCAGTCTTCGCTCCTCTGGCGCGGGACGCTGCGGGACCGCTGGCCGGTGGCGGTGGTCCACGGCTTCTACGGACTCAGCATGATCATCGCGGGTGCGGCGATCGCCACCGTCACGACCTCCTTCTAGCCCGAACCCCCTACAAACCCCCTGGCCAGGGCCAGGGGGTTTGTGCATGGTGACGAAAGCTTTCCCCCCTCCCACCGAGGCCAGCCAGGCGAGGCCTTATTACAGTCTATTAAGCAGGCAAGCGCAATTCCACCAAGATTCCCCGCGATCTTCACGCTTGACTAACAAAACTTTACAGAACGCTTGCCTGATGTTAACCTCATGATCTCTTTCATCCTAGACCGATCCTTTGATTTCATCGTAGCCCGATCGTCCGACTGAACGCAGCCGTCAACGAGAGGAAGCGCCATGGCCACCAAACCCTTAGCCCTCCCGCTCCCCGATTCCCGAAAGCTCGCCCGGAACTTCGGCACCTTCACGCGAGCCGCCGCCGAGCCCCGGCGCGAGGCGTTTCGGATGCCGTGGGAGCCGATGCGCCGCGGGGGAGCGCTCTTGCTGGCGGGCGGCTTGGTCTTGAGCCTGGGGGCGACCGCCCGGCTCGTCGAGGCGCCGAAGCTCCCCGCGGAGGTGGTGCCGGTGACTCCCGTAAGGTCCTGGACGACCGTCGACCGGATTGCCCCTCCTCCTGCCGCCCAGTATCCCTACAAGGATTTGATTGCCGAGATGGCAACCAAGTACGGCCTTTCGCCGGAGCTGGTGGCGGGCGTGGTCTACATCGAGAGCAACTTCGACAAGAACTCGGTCAGCCATGCGGGGGCCATCGGCTTGATGCAGCTGATGCCCGCGACGGCCCGCCCCCTCGCGAAGCGCCTGGGGATGCGCAACATGGACCTCACGGATCCGCGCATGAACCTCGAACTGGGCTGTTACTTCCTGAGCCTCTTGCTGGACAAGTACGACAACCACCTGCCCACGGCGCTGAGTTTCTACAACGGCGGGCGTTGGGGAATCGTCAGCCGCGGGGTCTACCGGAACCGGCGTTACATTCGTAAGGTCATGGATTCCTACTGGCGGTATGCCCAGCCGGTCTCCAACGGCTTCAGCACGGCAACGCGGGACCAAGAGCCGGCCCTCCGCCCCTAGCTCGCGCATCGCCGCTCGGTACGGACCTCCGAGCTAGCATTTCTGAGTCGTTAAATCCTTATTATTTGTTCATTGAAACGATTGCATCCGGGCACGGCCTCGCCTATACTGAGGTACCGCAAGGGATGAGGCGAGCGCCTCGAGGCCAACGGCGCCCCAGGACACAGCGATCCGCTTGACTTGGGATCCAGGCATTGAGGTGGTCCTTCAGTGGGTAGACAGCGATCGCTAGCTGTGGATGCAAATCCCCCCACAGGGTTTTGATGAGGTCGCGGCCGAAGATTCTCCGGGATAGTCGGTAGGGCCCCAGGCGAGCCTGGCGGACCGAGGAGATCAATCGTTCCTCGGACGTCAACCATCCCTATGCACAAAAAGGAGGCGCAAGCCTCCTTTTTCGTTTCTCCCACTGCCGCCGCTCAGCGCGGCTGGCGCTCGGGAGCCCGCGCAATCACGAGCTGGTTGTTCACGTCGATCACGGCCGGCACCGAAAACGCCGCCTCCGCCGCCATCCGCTTGTCCTGTCGGCTGGGAACCGCTCCCAACAGCGTCACCACGCTGTTGAGCACCCGGATCTCCACCCCGCCCAGCTCCACTCCTTCTTCGTCCAGCGCGTCGCGCACCACGCGCGCGAGTTCCGCGTCCGTCTGATAATCCAGGCGCTCCTCACGCAAGCTCGAAGGATCCACGTAGCTCGACTCCGCCGTGTAATTGCCGCACGTGGGGCAGTAGCCATGCTTGATCATCACGCACCTCCTGCGGATCAGCGTAACAAGACCCTCTCCGATTTCAAACAGGAAGTCACAGGATTTCTTCCCGCCTTGGTCACGCAGCAAAACGCCGCCCGGCATCGAAGCGAGCGGCATTCCCGAGAATGAGGCGGCAGGTCGGCGACACTTAAATCGCGGATGAGCGAGCGCGGCGGCTACAAAGCGCCTGTGGCATGAGCATCGTGATCTGATGCGGTCCTGAAGCCATGCAGGCGACCCTAGTGATGCTTGACCCGAACCGAGGCGTCCCGAGGCAGGTCGAACTCCAGGCTGAGGTAATCGAGCATCATGCTTACCGCTTCCTCGCGGTTCTGCACGGTGAAGCAATGGTTGAGGACCACGTCCGCATCGTAAGACACCGAAACCCAGTAGCTCTGCATGGCCCGCTCCTCTCGTCGAATCTCCTCGCGGGCGCCCTGGGGCATTCCCCGCTAAGCGGGTTATCGCGCCAAGACGCTCAAACTGAGTTGTCTCGCGGTTAAACTTCGAGCAAGGTTCGGCTCAGGCCTGAAAAACCCAGTAAAGGGACGCAGTGGCGCGAACGAAGGGCGATCGCCAGGTGCCCTCCCGCGCGGCCGTCCAACCCAGACGGGCGATCGCCGCCTTGGCCCAGTCCTCCTCGGAGCGGTACGCGCTCACGAGCAGCACTCCCCCCGGCTTGAGCATGCTCCGGGCGTGGCGCAGCAACGCGTCGATGGCGAAGTACTCCCCGGGCAGCCCCCAGTCCAACACTTCGCTCTCACGCCAGAAGGGATGCAGCAGGAGGACGAGATCGTAGGTTCCATGGTGGGCAAAGGCGTCCTCGGGCCGGTACTCCGCGTCGAGGCCCCGCGCGTAGGCCTGAGCATAGTCGAAGCGCGTGTAACCGTCCCGATAGCGATGATAGGGATCGACCTCAAGGCCGGTCATGCGTAACGCGCGCGTCTGCTGGGTCCCGACCCGGCTCAGGAAGCGGTATGCCCCCGGCAGGTAATGCCAGTCCTTCGCCCCGACGTCCAGCACCTCGAGAGAGACCGGGAAGCGTTCGGCCAAGGGCTTCAGCGCCGCCTCCAGCATCCCCACCACGTGGAGGTTCTCGCGCTGATTGGCATGCTCGTCGGGCCAGTCCAGAGCGTAGCGGACTCTGAGGCGAGCGGCTTCCCGGGTCAGCTCGGACTCCGGCGGGAAAAGCGCTTCCCACGGCTCGTCCGGCATGGAGAGGCCTGCTCGAGCACGATAGGTCAGCCGGCGCCAGGCAAAGCGGGCGCGGTTGAGTTGGCTCCAAAGGGCGAAGGTCCAGGGACGCGGCATACGACTATCCTATCAGGCCGCCGCGGCTTCGAGGCGCAGCGTGGGGCTGGACACAGGCCGCGCGTTGCGCTTTACTCGACTAGCGCCCGCGGCGGTTGCGAAAGGCAGCGAAGCTGTCCTGTAGCAACGAAGATTGCGCTTAAGATCGAATCAGGAGGCTTACCATGGTCACGGACGAACAACTCGCGCGCATCAACGCACTCGCGAAGAAATCTCGCGAAGCCGGGCTCAGCCCTGAGGAGCAGGAGGAGCAGAAGCTTCTTCGCCGCGCCTACGTCGACGCGGTCAAGAATTCCCTGCGTTCTCACCTGGATCACATCAACGACGCCAAGGAACAGGGCCTCTAAGCCTCACGCCCCCAAGGCCCACACCAAGCCACCGAGCCCTTCTCGCCCGAAAATTCATGCTAAGATACGCGCGAAAGCGATCAGCGCATGGGCGAGAAAGAAGGTGGGGCGATGATCGACCAAGGCTACTTCGCGGACAAGCTCAACGACGAACGGCAACGCGCCGTCAAGACCCTGGGCTGGGCGGACAACGAGCTCAAGAGCCACGACATGTCCATCCAGGAAGCCATGCCCGACTCCGCCGACGATGAGATCGCCGACTCGGCCACCGAGACCCTGACCATGGAGCTCGATGCCTCCTATCAACGGCGGGCGACCTCCCGGCTCAACGCCATCGACTCTGCCCTCCAGCGCATCCGGCTCGGGCAGTTCGGCACCTGCGTCAACTGCGGCAAGGAAATCTCGCGGGCCCGCCTCGAGGCCATTCCGTGGACGCCCTACTGCCGTGACTGCGCCCAGGAGCTCGAAGTCCTGGACTGACGACGCTTTGCGCGTTCGACCTCGGGATCAGCAGCACGTGAGCAGCGTGGCGAAGGCCTCTCCGTCTTCAATGCGGTCGACCCGCGCCATCCAACGCTGATTCGGCGCGGTCTCGGCGGCGCTCACCCAGACCTTCATGAAGTGCGCGGTATGGCCCGGGCGCTCCGGGCTGCCCTCGGGCGCGCGTTCGGTGAGCACTTCCACCTCTTGCCCCCGGAACGACTCCTGCCATGCGGCTTTCGCGCGGGCAGCAGCCTCGCTCAGCCGCGCCATCCGCTCGCCGATCACGGCGGGGCTGACACGCCCATCCAGCGTCTCGGCGTGGGTTCCCTCGCGCAAAGAGAACGGGAACTGGTGGACTCCGGCAAAACCGATCTCCTCAACCATCGCGAGCGTCTCGGCGAAGTCCTCTTCGGTCTCCCCCGGGAAGCCCACGATGATATCCGTGGTGAGGGCCAGGTCGGGGCGCGCCCGCCGCAGCTTGGCCACCAGCCTCCGGTACTGGTCGGCATTGTAGCGCCGGCGCATGCGCGCCAGTACCCGGCTCGACCCGCTTTGCAAGCAGAGATGAATCTGCGGACAGACCTTGGGATCCGCAAGGCGCTCGACCAGTTCATCCGGGAAATCGATCGGCTCGATGCTCGCGATCCGCCAGCGGGGAATCTCGGGAACCTCGCGGATCAGGCGATCCAGCAAGCGCGCCAGGCTCTCGCCGCGATCCCGACCGTACATCCCCACGTTCGTGCCCGTGAGCACGAGCTCCTGATACCCCGTCGCAGCCAGGGCGCGCGCGCGATCCACCAGCTTGGCCGGGTCCTGGCTGAGCTCGGCGCCACGAGTCTGAGGCACGATGCAGAAGGCGCAGCGGTTGTTGCAGCCCTCGGAGACCTTGAGCCAGGCACGGGTATGGCCCGTTTGGCTCGGCGAGGGCGGCAGTTCGGTGCCCAGCTTGCGGTCGTACCAGGCGGCGACCTCGGCGGCAATCCGTTCCTTGTCGTCACGCGTGGCGATCAGGCGGACCCCCGGCATCGCGGCGAGCTCGTCGGGATGGTAATCCACCGCGCACCCTGTCACGATCAGGGCCGCCTCGGGGTTGGCGCGATACGCCCTCCGGATCACCTGGCGGCTCTGGCGATCCGCCTCGTGGGTCACCGTGCAGGTGTTGATCACGTAGACGTCGGCAGGCTCGGGAAAGGGCAGCACGGCGCAGACGTCCGAGAGTTGCGCAATCAACTGCGCGGTCTCGGCCTGGTTGGTGCGGCAGCCCAGGGTGGCGAAGGCGATGGTCGGATGGTTCGACATGGCTTCGAGCTTAGCACGCGGGCATTGGGGGAACAACATGACCAGGCAAGCCCCCCGTCTCGGAGACGAGAGGTCCCTGATCGCGTCCTTCGCGTGTCGTGGTGGGCTAGCTCAAGAGCTCTCGGGCGATGATCACCCGCTGAATCTGGTTGGTGCCCTCCACGATCTGGAGGATCTTGGCCTGGCGCATCAGACGCTCGACCGGGAAGTCCTTGAGGTAGCCGTAGCCCCCGAAGATCTGGACGGCGTCGGTCGTCACCCGCATGCAGGCGTCGGTGGCGAAGCGCTTGGCGATCGCCGCCTTGCTCGTCGACGGCAGCCCGCGGTCCATCAGGTCGGCGGCCTGGTAGACCAGGAGCCGCGAGGCCTCGATATCCGCGGCCATGTCCGCGAGCATGAACTGGATGCCCTGGAAGTGGCCGATGGGCTTGCCGAACTGCTCGCGCTCCTTGGCATAGGCGATGGAGTGGTCGAGGGCGGCTTGCGCCACGCCGACCGCCGCGGCCCCCACCGAGATCCGGCCTCCGTCGAGGGCCGACATGGCAATCTTGAAGCCGATCCCCTCTTCGCCTCCGAGCAGGTTCTCGCACGGCACCCGGCAATCCTCGAAGACGAGCTCCATGGTCGGAGACGCGCCGAGGCCCATCTTCTGCTCCTTCTTGCCGAAGTGGAAGCCGCGCGTGCCCTTTTCAATCATCAAAGTGCTGATGAGCCCATGCGGTCGGGCGCTAGCCCCTTCCACCTGGCTCTCCGGCGCCGAAGGCGCGATGCCCCCGGGGCCGGGCCCGCCGGTCCGGACCATGACCGCGTAGAGGTCGGCCTCCCCGCCGCTGGTCACGAAGACCTTATTGCCGTTGACGACATAGTCGTCCCCGTCACGCTCCGCGCGGGTGACGAGCGAGGCGGCGTCCGAGCCCGCACCCGGCTCGGTGAGCGAGAAAGCCGCAAGGCGCTCACCCGACGCCAGGGCGGGAAGCCAGCGCTGTTTCTGCTCGGGCAGGCCGTAGCGATCGATCAGGGTCTGAACCATGAGATGGACAGCCAGGGCCGCCCCTGAGCCCGCACAGGCCTTGGCGATGCCTTCGGCCACCATGGCGGCCGTGAGGCGCGACGCACCCGAGCCCCCGAATTCGACCGGGGTGAGCAGGCCGGTCAGGCCCAGACGCCCCATCTCACGGAAGTTATCCCAGCTGAACTCGCCGCGCTCGTCCAACTCGGCCGCAAGGGGCGCGAGCGTCCGCTGCGCGAAGTCGTCCACCATCTGGCGGATGAAGGTCTGCTCAGGCGTCGGGGTGAACTGCATGCCGGCCTCCTTATCGATGGGCGCTAGTCGACGCGCACGACGGCGCAATCGCCCTGGCCGAGGCCTCCGCAGATGGAGGCGGCGCCGTGGCCGCCGCCCCGGCGGGAGAGCTCGTAGATCAAGGCCATCAGGATGCGGGCACCGGAGGCGCCGACCGGATGGCCGATGGCGATCGCCCCACCGTTCACGTTGGTCCGCTCGCGCAGCGCCTCGACCTTGGCCTCGTCTCCGCCGCCCAAGAGCTGGGTCGAGACCAGGGGCATGGCGGCAAAGGCCTCGTTGATTTCGAGCAGATCGAGATCGTCCACCGAGAGGCCGAGCTTGCGGGTGGCCTTCTCAATCGCTTTAGCGGGGATGGTCACGATATCGCGGGGATCGCCCGCCACCGAGGCGCAGGCGAGCACGGTGGCCATGATTTTGAAGCCATGCTTCTCTGCGTACTCCCGGCTCATCAAGAGCAGAGCCGTGGCTCCGGCGTCGAGGCCAGGCGCGTTGCCCGCCGTCACCGTGGGGCTGCCGTAGACGGTCGGCAGGGAAGCGAGACGCTCCAGGGTAGTATCGGGCTTTGGGAACTCGTCTGCCGCGAAGTGAACTTCGCCCTTGCGCGTCTGGAGGGTGAGTGGGGCGACCTCGGCGGCGACCTTGCCGGCCGATAGGGCCTCCTGGTAACGCTGCTGGCTGCGGAAAGCCCAGCGGTCGAGGTCTTCGCGACCGATCCCGTGCTCAAGGGCGATGGTTCCGGTATCTACCGAGACGGGGGCGAAGCCGGGGTACTTCATCTGCAAGGGCTCATCGAGGGTAACATGGCCCATACGGGCGCCCCAGCGCAGCTGCGGCATGACGTGAGGGACCCGGCTCAGGTTCTCGGCGCCCACGGCGAGCGCGACGTCGGCCTCTCCCAGCGTGATCGTACGCCAGGCCATCTGAACGGCGGTCAAGGAAGAACAGCACGCGCGATCCAGCGTCACCGAGACGGTCTCCTCGGGGAGTCCCGCCGCGAGCAGGGCTTGGCGCGCGACGACGGGCGCGAGCACGCCCGTCTCCGCCGGCACGCAAGTGCCCATGTAGACCTCGTCTACCTGCTCGGGAGAGCAGTTGACGCGATCCAGGGCTTGCCGGATCACATGGGAGGCCAGTTCCACCCCCGGCACGTCCTTCAACGCCCCACCGAACTTGCCGAAGGGGGTGCGCACGGCGCTAACGACTACGACGTCTCGATTTCCGCTCACGGGGGAGTCCTTTCGTCATCGAAGGGGGCGAATCCGCTTTCTTCATTCTACCCCGTCCGCGCCGCCAGGGGATTCCACCGCAACGCCCCTCGCTGCCTCGATTTTTCGCCATGGATTAAACGAATGATAACCTCGGATTAAATCCCCCTTGGTGGAGGAGGCGAGCGCCCTCGGCTAGACTGCAAGGATACCCCTTGATTCCGCCCCGGAGGGCCACCATGAAAATCGCTGGAACGCTTAAAACCAAGCCCCTTTCGGGCCTCAGCCCCGTCACCCTCGCGGGTGACGTGCTGTTCAGCCAGCGGATGGATCAGCTCCTCGGCGCGGCCGACCGCGAGCTCCTGCTCGACACCTTCGCGTCCAGCCTCGCGCTCCTGACGCCGTACCTCTCCCGGCCCACCACGCATGTCTTCGTACCGCTCGGCTCTCCCGAAGCGGGGCACCACGTGGCTTTCCAGGGGCCTTGCGGCTACGACGACCTCAAGCCGTTCTTCAGCGCCGCCCCCAACGCCCTCACGGTCGAGGACGGCCGGCCCTACGGCTACCTGCGCTTCCGGCTGATCCGCCTCGACGGCGAGACGCTCACGCGCGTCGCCGACATCGAGGTCTCGCTCGCCCACGACGCCCCGTCGGTCGGCTTCGAGCTGGTCTGGGCCCCGTCGGAGCTCGAGCCCGAGCGGGTGATTCGCTTCGTCCAGCGCAAGGGCGAAGAAGCCGTCCACCAGGTCTCTCGCCTGGTCGCCGAGTGGGGAGCCAAATTCCGCCTGCTCAAGGCCTATCCCGAACTGCAGCGCCCCCTGGCCCTGCGCTAATCCCCGGCCTCTACAGTCCCAGCTCCCACCCTGCCCGTCGCAACAATTCGATAGGGGTTCAAGGCCTGCTCCCCCGCTCGAACGTCCTCCGGGATCCGCTAGAATCGACGTCATGAACCCTTCTCGCCCGCCTTTCCTCCCCCTCCTGCTGGCCTTGCTCACGGTCTACGTGGTCTGGGGCTCGACCTACCTCGCTATCCGGGTCGCCGTCCTCGGCATGCCCCCCTTCCTCATGGCGGGGATGCGCTTCCTCATCGCCAGCGTTCTGCTGATCGGAATCGGCGCAATCCTCCGCCAGCCCTGGCCTAGCCGCCGCGAGATCGCCTGGGCGGGCCTGGTGGGCCTGTTCTTGCTCTTGGGGGGGAATGGACTCGTCGTCTGGGCCGAGCAATTCATCCCGTCGAGCCTCGCGGCGCTGCTCATCGCCTCGATGCCGCTCTGGAGCCTCGCCTTCGAGGCCGCGGTCCCCACGGGCGATCGCCCCTCCGCGCTCGGCGTCGCCGGCATCGGACTCGGCTTCCTCGGCGTCATCACCCTCTTCTGGCCCACCCTGAAGGCGGGAGATTCAAGTAGCCTCTTGGCTCAAGCCCTCGTCATCCTGGGAACGATGACCTGGGCGCTCGGCACCATGATCGCCCGGCGCGTCTCGCTGCCCCGCTCAGGCGTCTTCAACTCGGGTTTCACCATGCTCTCGGCGGGATTCGCCTTCATCCTGGTTTCTTTGGGTTTCGGCGAACCGTTCCGGGTCGACTGGGCGGCCATTCCCATGGACGCCTGGCTGGCCTTGGCCTACCTCATCGTCTTCGGCTCGTGCATCGCCTTCTCGGCCTTCGCCTGGCTCAACCGCCACGCGCCTCCCGGCCTGACCACCACCTACGCATACGTCAATCCCGTCGTCGCCATCATCCTGGGGTACTTCCTGCTGCAAGAGCCCGTGACCGCCTGGACCATGGCCGGCTCGGCCTTGATCGTGCTCTCGGTGGGCCTGGTCATTGGGGGCGGGAAGCAGAAGGAGCCTCGATACACTCTTCCGACTCATCCGGACCATAGCCCCCAGGCATAAGGGTCACGCGCGCCCGCAAGCTGCGCTCCCGAAGGATCTCCATGATCTCCTCGGCGGGATAGGTCCAGATCTCCGCCAGCGTCGGGTGGATATGGGGGATCTTCATGAACGCCTCGATGCTTCCCCTCAGGCTGATCACCGCCACCAGCTCATGGATCAGATCGGCGACCTCCGGGCCGACCGCCTGAGCGCCGAGGATCTCGCCGGTTCGCGAGTCTGCGATCAGCTTCACGAAGCCCTCCAGGGCCGTTCCACCCATCAATTCGGCCTTGCCATGCTCGGCGAAGGGGGTGGTGGCCACCAAGACATCCACCCCGCGGATCGCGCAGTCATGCTCAGTAGGGCCGACCCGTGCCACGTTGGGATCGGTGAAGACGGCATGCGGCACCACGCGGTAATCCATGGCCTCCATGGCGTGCTCGACGGCGTTCCGGGCGGCCAGTTCCCCTTCGGCGATCGCCAGGTGCACCAAGAAGCTTCCGCCCCAGGCGTCTCCCGCCGCGTAGATGCGCGGGTTGCTGGTCTGCATGAACTCGTTGACCCGGATTCGCCGGCCGTCCATGGCAACCTTCGCCGCATCGAGGTTCAGGCTCTGGACGTTGGGAACGCGCCCGGCCGCCACGAAGATTTCCTGCCCCATGAGCTCGGTCTCGTCCCCGTCGCGCGCGACGACGAGGATCTTCTGGCCGTCACGCCGTTCAGCCCGGATGACCTTCCGGCCGGTGACGATGCGCAGGCCCTCTCGGCTCAGCGCCGCTTCCAGAGCCTCGGAGACGTCGACGTCCTCCTTGGGAAGCAGGTGCGGGGCCGCCTCGACCAGGGTCACGTCGACCCCCATGCGGGAATAGAACTGCCCCAGCTCCACGGCGATCACCCCTCCGCCGATCACCAGCATGGAGCGCGGCGGCGCAGCCAGGTTCAACGCGTCGTCGCTGAGGATGTAGCCCGTCTGCTCCAGGCCCGGGATGGGGGGAACGAAGGGCACGGAGCCCGTGGCGATGATGACGTGCTCCCCGCGGATCTCACGATTTCCGACCATGAGGCGGTCGGGGGCGACGAAACGGGCATGCCCCATGATCAACTCGGTGTTGGGAAGCTCGTGGATCTGATGGATCCGGTAGTCCGCGAAGCGCTTGATGAGGCGATCCTTGCGCGCCATGACGGCTCGGAAGTCGATGGCGACCTTGCCGGTCTCGATGCCCCAGAGGCGAGAGGCGGTGGCCAAATGCGCGACCTCGGCGGAGCGCAGCAAGGCCTTGGAGGGCATGCAGCCCCAGAGGATGCAAAGGCCGCCCAGCGGCCCCTTGTCGACGAGAGCGACCTTGGCCCCTTTCCGAGATGCGGTCTGGGCGGCGGCGAATCCGGCACTCCCCGCCCCAATCACCACCACGTCGAAGCGATCGGCCATCACCACCTCCTGGCGAGCCGCTCGCTCCGAGGTCCCCGGCACCCTCAGCGGCCAGGGTTGCGATGGGCTGCGCTGCCGGTCACGATGCTAATCCGGAAAGCGGCACTCGGCAACGGATGCGTGTCGGGTTCACGGGGGAAGACAGCCTCGCGTCGGATCCTCGCACTCCGGAGGAACGCCCCAGCGGGCGAACCAGTGGCGATGACGGGCGAACCAGTAATAAGCAGGTCCGGCAAACTGCTTGATGAGTGGCAGACGCGACGCGGCCGCGAGGGTTTTCCAGGGACCGCCGAGCAACTCAAGCGAGAGGAAGATGGCTTCGGCGCCAGACCAGACGCGACCCGAAGCATCAAAGGCCCAGACCTCTCGCGCCGCCTGCTCGCGCGTCAAGCCGTAACGCTCGAGCACCCCGGGCAACTGGCTGGGCAAGACCTCGATACGGCCGTGGGCATCCTGGGAGCGCACCCAGCGGACCATGCGGGTGCAGACTCCGCAGTACCCGTCGAAGATCAGCGCGACGTGGCCCTCAGGGGCCCTAGCGGATCCGGGTGATGGAGCCACAGGCGATACGCGCGCCGGAATTTCCCGCCGGGTCGGTCATGTAGTCGTCGGGGCCGGCGTGGATCATCAAGGAGGTGCCGCCTTCCTGGAATAGCGAGTTCGCCCCCGTTCCCAGGCTCACCCGGGTCGCCAGGGTCGAGACGTCGACCGTGCCGCTATCAGGCACCACCAGGTTGGGCAGGTCACCGGCATGAGGCCCGTTGGGATTCTTGAAGCCATGGGCCTTGCCTTCCGGGTTGAAATGGCCGCCGGCCGTCGTGAAGCCCGGAGCATGGCATTCCGCCTTATCATGGATGTGGAAGCCGTGAACGCCCGGAGGCAAGTTCGAGGCTTTCAGGTGAATCAAGACCCCATCGGGAAGCTGGGTGAAGGTCGCCTTGCCGATCACCGTTCCCTCGGCATTCGTGAGCTCCGCTTGCGCCGTCGGCGGCACCGCATGCCCCTCGACACTCCCCGAAGACCCGAGGACCAGCACTGCCGCCAAGACCAAGGCCTCACGCACCATCACTTCCTCCTTTCGTCAATCCGCACCGAACCTTCGAGCGATCGTAAGCTCGATCGGAAGTTTGAGCAAGCGACGAGCAATGGTTGTCCGGGCGAACGCGCGGGCCGTGATAGGATGTGGCCATGAAGCTCAAGCTGGGAACCCGGATCGGGATCGGCTATGGGGTGGTGATCACCGCCCTCGTGCTCGTGCTGGCCATCGCGTTCCTGGCCTTCGAGACGGCCCACCGTGAGACCATGCTCATCCGCAATCGCCTCAGCCCGAGCATCGAAGCCACCAACAACCTCATCCTCGCGCTGGAGCGCATGGAGAACACCGAGTTTCTCCTCTTCGTCCCCGGCCTCGATCGAAAATTGCTGTACCAACACTACGACTCCGCCGAGAAAGACTTCCGGCGCTGGTACCTCCAGCTCGAAGTCCACGCCGAGGCCCCGGAGGGGCGCGAATTGGTCGCGCAGATCGGCCATGACTTCGGAGCCTTCCGGCAGAGCAATCGGCAGCTTCGCGAGCTCCTCGGCGCCGGTAAGGTCGAGGAAGCCCGCCATCTCAACGCCAATGAGTCCTTGACGCTCGCCAACAGTCTCCGAGACTCGGCGCGCTCGTTCCGGGACATGAACCTTCGCGCCGTTCAGAAGGCTCAGGACCGGGAAATTTCCGTCATGCGGCTGGCCGAGAACCTGGCGGTGCTCGTCGCACTTTTCGCTGTCGCCCTATCCGGCCTCATCTGGTGGAGGACCTCGCGTGCCATCGTCTCGCCGTTGCAGGCGCTTCAGAACGCCACCAGCCAGATTGCCGAAGGAAAGTTCGTGACGTCCCGGCATCCGGAAAGCCCGCGCACCATGGAAATCGCCACGCTTGAGGCCAACTTCAACCGCATGTCCCAACGGCTACAAACCGCCGCGCAACAACTTCTCGAAGCCAACAGCACCCTGGAAGCCCAAGTGGCGGATCGAACGCTGGCCTTGCGAGAGTCCAACGAAGTGCTCCAGCGCTCGCTCGAAGAGCTTCGCACCCTCGACAAGCTCAAATCCGACTTCATGGCGGTGATGAGCCATGAGTTGCTCACGCCCATCAACTTCATCACGGGGTTCGGCTCCGCGCTGGAAGACCAGGTCTTGGGGCCTTTGGCCCCGGAACAAGAGCGTGCGATTCGCCGGATAATGGAGGGAGCCCAACGGCTCACGCGCATGGTGAGGAATGTCCTGGATTACACCAAGCTGGAATCTGGGGAACTGACGATTCTGGCGGGGACGATCGACTACGAGGAACTGCTGCGCCGGGTCGCCGCGGTCATCCGGCCTCAGGCCGAAGCCCGCCATCAGCAGTTCGAGGTGAACCTGGCGACTCCCTTGCAGACGGTCTGGGCGGATTCCGAACGGGTGGAGCAGGTACTCATCGAGCTTCTCGACAACGCGCTGAAATTCACCGCGGATGGAGGCCGCATCCGGCTTTCCGCCTGGAATTCCGATGACGGGGTCGTGACCGAGGTGAGCGACACCGGGATCGGCATCTCCCAGAGCGCCCTTCCCCATTTGTTCAAGGCGTTTTCGCAGGGGGACTCCTCGTCCACGCGCGCCTACGGGGGGATGGGGCTAGGGCTGGCGATCGTCTCGAACCTGGTCATGCGGATGGGCGGCACGTTGACCGTGCAGTCCGCGCTGGCGCAGGGCTCTACCTTCCGCTTCACCCTGCCGCGCGCCCAGTAAGGGTCCGCAGACGGTCCATGCGGGCATCCGAGACGACGGGGCTCGAGGCGTCGCTAGGCGATGGGCTGAACCGCGTTCTTGGGAAGCTGCCCCTGACCGACGCCGCGAGCCCAACGAACGCGCTGGGAATCGCTCGCATTGACTTGTGCGTAGAGCTGAAGGAAAGCCAAGGTCAGCGCTTCCCGCGTCAGGACGTTCATCCCGATGAGGATCTCCCCCAGCGGGGAGCTGGGTTTCTCGCGCTGGATGGCCAAGGCCCGATCCAGGTCTTTCGGATCGAGCTGCCGGTTCGACAGCAAGCGCTGGCCCAAGAGCTTATCAAAGTTTGCCGGAGACATGCCGGTGGTCCTCCTTGACGCCGTCCCGCCGGGCGGGGTGGCTCCCTCCTTGGAGCGCTCGGCCTCTATCTCCACCTTCGGCGCCAAACGGAGCAACTTGAGGTTTTCAAATCAACCTGCCTAAAAATCTCCATCAAAAGCCCCCGCGAAGCCAAGCTTTGCGGGGGCTGAAGAGAACGCTTACTTGAGGATGGAATAGTGGACCCGGGCCACTCCGGAACGGATCATGCCCAGGGCCTCGGCTGCCGCGCGGCTGACGTCCAGCGTGCGGCCGTGGGAATAAGGGCCCCGATCGGTGACCCGCACGAGCGTGGACTTGCCGTTGGCGAGGTTGGTGACCAAGAGCAGGGTGCCGAAGGGAAGGGTCTTGTGGGCGGCGGTATGCGCATGCATATCGAAGCGCTCGCCGCTGGCGGCCCGGCGGCCATGGAAGAAGTTGCCGTACCAGGAGGCGTTGCCGATTCCGTTACGCGCGCCGGGCAAGAGGCCGCGGGAGGCCTGTACCTGGATGGGCATCCCTCCCAGGTGGCCGCGCAGCGCGTTGACGTAGCTGAAGGTCAACGCACCGGCCCGGGCTCCTTGCTTGCGGGCGAAAGCATCGTCGATCTCGATGACGGTCGTGCTTCCCACGCGCACGGCGTATCGATCGCCTTGTCGCGCCGGCGTGACTCGGTCGCTGCGCAATGCACCCTGCCGCTTCAACATCATGAGGCGGTGGACGGCCCGAGCGGCCATCACCCCCTCATCACCGGTGAACGTGAAAAGGAGCTTGCCGTCGAGGAAGACCTGAGTCCCCTTGCCCGTGAACTCCCAGCGAGCGGGAGAAAGACTGGGTGGCGTTTGCTCTGCGCCTTCATCGAGGACTTGCAGGTCCTCGACGGCCTCCGTGGCGGTAGGCTCGAGGGGAAGGACGGCCCCATCGGATTCGGGGGTCGCGATGGCCCCAGGGGCGAGCGTGAAGGAGGCGGCCAGGACCATGCCCAAGGCGAGAACGTTGAGCTTCCGGTCTGAGCGGCGCAGGATCACGCATCCTCCTTAGTGGAAATCAGAGGCCCGGCTGCTGGGCGACGTCATAGCGGCAACAAATCGCAACAATATTAACACAACCCTCGCCTGCCAGTCAAAACGCCCCTCCGAAGCGCTGGCCCCACGGCTTCCCGACAAGGGGAAGCGCGCCCCCTGAATAGAGGACGCGCTAATCTGCTTGCAGATTGAACGGAAGGACGACCTAGAGCGGACGATCGGCTTCGACGAGGACCCAATCGCCCTCAGACTCCCGCTCAAGCAGGTTGAATCCCTGTGCCGCCAGCGCCTGGGCCACATCATCCGCCTTGCGGGAGATGATGCCCGAGGTGACGAGCCGGCCACCGGGGCGGGTGATCCGCCAAAGCTCGGGAGCCAGCTCGATGATGACTTCCGCGAGGATGTTCGCGACCACCAGATCCGCCTGGCCTTTGAGATCGTCAGCCGAGCCCACCCGGTTCGTGACGGCAACCTCGTTGATGGTGGCGTTCTCCTCGGCGGCAGCGACGGCCACCGGGTCGTTATCCACCGCGGTCACGTGCTTGGCCCCCATCATGGCGGCCAGAATGGCGAGGATCCCGGTGCCGGCCCCCACGTCGTAGACCGTCTCGGCCGGCGTGACGCTCATTTTGCGCTCGATGGCGCGCATGCAAAGACGGGTGGTCGCATGGGTCCCGGTCCCGAAGGCCTGCTTCGGATCCAAGGTGATGACGAGGTCCCCCGGCTGGGCTTCGTACTCCTCCCAGGAGGGCCTGACGATCACATGCTCGCCGATGCGCTGGACATGCCAGTACTTCTGCCAGCTCGTCGCCCAGTTCTCCTCGGGAAGCGTCCGCGTCTCAACCTGGTACTCGGCACCCGGGAAGGGGCTCAAGCCCTCGCGGATCCCCGCTTCCAGGAGCTCCATGTCGGGAGGAGCGACCTCCGGGAAGTAGGCCTTGAGGGTGGAGGTCTCGCTCAAAGGATCTTCCGGCGAGCGCTCCGAGACCACGACGCCGGGGACGCCCCGTTCGGTCAGGCTCCAGGCCACCGCTTCGGCAGCCTCGGCGGGGACGGTGATGGCAAGTTCGAGGTAATTCATAGCACTTTCGTTTCTTCAGTCCGCGAGAGCGAGGCGTTCATCCCGCTCTCGCCGACCCGCGGCGATCTCTCGCTGGCTTACGAAACAGCCGCAGGCGCTAGTTAGCAATAACCTTGGTGATGGTGAGGGCGGGAGAGGTCCGGAGATCGAGCGTCGGGTAGGGCTGCGGGAGGTCGCTGCCCGAGGCGTCCTGCACCAGGGTGAGGACGGGCCGCGAGGCGAGGCGCATGTCTACCTCGGTGACGATTCCCGATTCGCCCGTGGAGAGCTTGAGCAAGGTCCCCGGGGGATAGGGGGCGATCGCCGAGATGAAGGTCGTGACCAGCTCCAGCGAGAAGTGACGGTCGGCTTGGGTCATGAGGTACTCGATGGCCTCATGGGGCAGGAAGCGCTTGCGGTAGACCCGATCCGAGGTGAGCGCGTCGTAGACGTCGGCGATCGCCCCAATCTGGCCGTTCAGGTGAATGTCGTTGCCCTTCAATCCCTTGGGATAGCCCGTCCCGTCGTACTTCTCATGGTGCTGAAGCACGACGATCTTGGCATGGGCCGACAAGGCCTGGATCGAACGCAGCATATCGAAGCCCGAACGGGCGTGATCCTGCATCTTGGCGTACTCTTCCTCGGTGAGGCGGCCCGGCTTGTGCAGGATCTCTTCGGTCACCTGCATCTTGCCGATGTCATGCAGCATCAACCCGAGGGCCAGGTCCTTGAGCTTACGCTCGTCGAGACCGAGCTGCACGCCCAGAATGGTGCCGATGACGCAGACGTTCACCGAATGCGAGAAGGTGTAGGTATCGTGGCTCTTGAGGTCCGCCATCTGGATGATCAGGGCGTCGTTGGCCATGATCGACTCGACGATCTTCGAGGTCACATCCGAGATGGCCTGAAGGTTCACGCCCCCCTTGGAGACGTCCCCGAAGGCCCGCCGAATGGTCGTCACGGCCTCCTGGCGCAGCTGCTCCGGGATCACGTCATGGACTTCGACGCCTGGAACGCGCGGATCCACGATGTAGATGAAGCCGTACTGCATCTCGCGCAGCGCCTTCAGGTAGCGTTCGGTCAGGGGCGTGCCCTCACGCAAGAGCACACGCCCATCATTGGTAAAGATGGATTTGCCGAGAATCTGCCCCGGCTGGGCTTTTTCAAGATCAATGGGTCGCATAAGCTCGCTATACCCCGCCCTTTCCGGCGACAAACCCGGGATGTCGTTTGACCGCCTCGATGAAGGCCCTCACCATTTCGGCATCCTTCAGCCCCGGTCCCCGCTCCACTCCGCTCGAGACGTCGACAGCCTCGACCGTGATTCGCGACAGCAAGTCCCCGACGTTTGCCGCCGAGAGCCCGCCGGCCACGATTCGCGGCATCGGAGGCCAGGCCGCCTCTGCCAGCCAGTCCCAGTCGAAGGGCTTCCCCGAACCGGCCCCCGAATCGAGAAGGAGGCCATCAAGTCCTTGCCAGGCCGCTAGCCCGTCGAGATCCGACGGCGCATGAAGCTGCAAGGCCTTGAAGACCGCCAGGCCCGGCCGGGCGCGCTTGAGGGCCAGGGCATCCTCCGGGGACTCCGAGCCGTGAAGCTGAAGGGCGCGTAGGCCGGTGAGATCCACGAGGGCGATCGCCTCTTCCAGCGACCGGTCTCTCAACACTCCCACGGTCAAAACGAAGGGATGGGCGACACGCACCAGCTCGCGCACCCGCTCGGGCGACACGTCCCGCTTGGTACCCGGCACCATGACGAAGCCCACGGCATCGGCGCCCGCCTCGCAGGCCGCCCGCACGTCCGCTTCCTGGGTCAGCCCGCAGATCTTGACCCGGATCATGCCAGAAGCGCCCTCACTGCCTGCGTGAGGTCCGGCTGCTTGAGCAGCGACTCCCCGACCAGCATGGCCTGGATCCCCCAGGCTTCGAGCTGGCGGCGGTCCTCGGCCGTCGCGATCCCCGACTCGCTCACCAGGACCGGCGGATTGGCGAGCGTCCGGATCCGCTCGGCCACCTGGCGGGTCGCCTCAAGGTCGACCGTGAAGGTCGATAGATTGCGGTTATTGACGCCAATCAACGGAGCACCGAGCGCCAAGGCGCGCTCCAGCTCCGGCAGGTCGTGGACTTCCAGGAGGAATTCCAGGTCCCAGCGCGCGCATGCCTTCATGAGGGAGGCCAGTTCGGCATCGTCAAGGGCGGAGGCGATCAAGAGGACGGCGTCGGCCCCGTAGGCGCAGGCCTGGGGAAGCTGCACCTCGTCGACGATGAAGTCCTTCCTCAGGACGGGAAGGTCGCAGGCCTCGCGCGCCGCCTGCATGTCGGAAAGCGAGCCCCCGAAGAATTTCTCGTCGGTAAGAACCGAGAGCGCGGCCGCGCCACCGGCCTGGTACGCCCGCGCCATCACGGGCGGATCGAAATCCTCACGGATGAGGGGGCGGCTGGGGCTGCGTCGCTTGATCTCGGCGATCAGGGAAACGGGGCCGCGGCGAAGCAGGGCCTCGCGCAAGCTCCGGCGCGGAGCGCGAGCGGCACTAAAGGTGGCCGGGTCGAGGTCTGCGACCTCGCGGCGCTTCTCGGCGAGAATGGTATCGAGAATGGTCGTCATAAGGGGATTTTACCACGATCCCCCGCATGGCTAGTCGGGAATCGGGATATCGCCATGCACGCCGGGAAGGGTCAGGGTGAAGGTACTTCCCAGGTTGCTTCCGGGACTATGCGCCGAGATATCGCCGCCCATGCTGGCCAAGAGCTTTTTGACGAGGGGTAATCCCAGCCCCAAACCGCCGAAACGGCGAGTCGTCCCGCTTTCGAGCTGCCCGAAGACCGCGAACAAGGCGGGTAGCTTGGCGGGAGGGATTCCCACGCCCGTATCCGTAAGCGCCAGGTGCACCCGCTCGGCCTCGGAACGAGCCGTCCAGCTGATCTGCCCTCCCTCGACGTTGAACTTGATGGCATTGTCGAGAAGGGCCTGCAAGGCGATTTCGAGGCAGAGGCCATCCGCCCAGACCAAGGGGAGATGATGCTCGATCTCCATGGAGAGGTCGAGCCGCTTGGCCTGGAGCTCTTCTTGGTACTGGCCGACCACGCGCGAGATGGCCTCGTCGAGCTGAATGGGGATGGGGTGGATCTTGAGGTAGCCGGAATTGAGCTTGGTCAGCATGATGCTGGTCTCGGCGAGCTGGCCCAGCTTGCGGCTGGCCTGGTGAATCTGCTTGAGGAAGTCGACGTACTGAGACGGCAGCACGCCCGTGGCATCGTCGAGCAGGATCTCGGAAAGGCCCTGGATGATGGTCAGAGGGGTCCTCAGCTCGTGGCCGATGTTGGCGAGGATATCGTCGTGAAAGGAAGCCATCTCGCGCTCGGCGGCGCTGGCCCGGTCAGTCTCCGCCTGCAGGGCCTGGTTCACCCAAGCGAGGTGAAAGAGGACATCGGCGCCGTCGGCGACGGAGACGGCGCGTGGGGTCGCCCCGGGGCCATGTCGTTGCGTCATCGCTGGCGTCCTTCCTCTCTCCACTGGAGCTCCGTCCCCTTGAGCAGGCGGCATGCAAGCGCCTGTCACGAAACTTCACAACCTGTCACATTATATAACACGCCGCTCGCTTCCGGAGGTGAAGTTTCCGGAAAGGAGGCCAAAACCCCAGAGGTGGCGCCGTTTGACGGCCTTTCGCCTGCTATGATATAAGGAAAAAGCCGTAGTAGAGTTGCCATATGATCGGGCTGCGGCCTTCAACGGAAACTATCCGTCGCCACGCGACGAAGAGGGACGAAGACGGTGCTGACGCAACGACGGCGGTTCTCACTTCTGGCTGCCATGCGCGCCAACGGTTTGAAGGCTGGGGCTAGCCCGTGGCGAACGGCCGCGGGAGTTGTCCTGGTCGTCTTGTTCTTGAGCGGCTGCGCCCCGGCCGGCTCCACCAAGACCGTTACCCTCTGGCATCCCTGGGGGGGTGCCGAGCTTTCTGCCCTCAAGGAAGCCATCAAGACCTACCAGGCCGAAAACCCGGGCACCGAGATTATCGCCCTGCAGGTCCCCTCGGACCGCCTCCAGGACAAGTACCTGCGCTCCGCGGCGGCCAACGGCGGGCCCGACCTGCTGATCGGGGCCACCGACTGGATCGGCAAGTTCGCCCTTTCCGACGTCGTCGCCTCGCTCGACGATCAGATTCCCGAGCCTCAGCTCCAGCGCTACCAGAACGTCGCCCTCTCCGCCTTGCGCTACAAGGGCAAGCTCTACGCCCTTCCCGAGAGCCTCGAGACCGTCGCCCTCTACTACAACAAGGCCATGCTCCCCAGCGGGCCGCCGAAGACCATCGACAGCATGTTCGTTCGCGCCAACTCGCGCGACTACTGGAACGGCGAGTACCTGCTCGCCTACAACACCCAGTTCTACTTCACCGCAGGCTACCTCTTCGGCTGGGGGGGCAAGCTCCTCGACCATGAGGGCCAGGCACGGGTCGATTCCCCCGGCGCCGTCCGCTGGCTGGGCCTCCTGAAAGCCATGCGCGAGCATCCCCGCTTCGCTGTCAAATCCGACTACGGCTATGCCGACGCCCTCTTCCGCGAGAAGAAGGCCGCCATGACCATCAACGGCCCCTGGGCCTTGGGGGACTACAAGCAGGTCCTCGGCGACGACCTCGGCGTCGCCCCGCTGCCCATGGTCGAGGACATGGTCCCCGCCATGCCCTTCGTCGGCATCAAGTGCCTGATGTTCAACCCCAACTCGACGGGGGATCGCCGTAAGCAGGCCCTCGACTTCGCCAACTACTTCACCTCGGCCCCCAACATGACCCGCATGCTCGACATGGCGGGCCACGTGCCGGCCATCAAGGGTCTCACCATCCCGGACGACCACCCCCTGGCCGCCTTCGAACGCCAGGCCAAGTGGGGCACCCCGCTGCCGCCCGACCCCGAGATGAAGGAAGTCTGGACCCCCATGGACAAGGCCATCGAGGAGGTCCTCACCGGTGTGAATCCGCCTCCCAAGGCGATCGCCAACGCCCAGTCCCTGATCCAGGCCAAGATCGAAGCGGTACGCAAGCAATGAAGAAAAAGGACCTCTCCGAAGCGAGCCTCGCGTATCGCTTCATCCTCCCCTCTGCCGTCGTCATGGCGCTCATCACGCTGTATCCGCTGCTTTACGGCGTCTGGATGGCCTTTACCAACTTCAGCCCGCGCCATATCCGCCACCAGAACCCCGAGTTCGTCGGCCTCCAGAACTTCGTCGACATCCTCAGCCACGCTCCCTACCTGGATTTCAACTTCCTGAGCGTCCTGGGCTTCAACTTCGTCTGGACGTTTGCCAACCTGATCTTCCACGTCTCGCTCGGCGTCGCCCTCGCCTTGCTCATCAACACGCCGGGGCTTCGCGGCAAGCGCCTCTACCGCGCCCTTCTGATCCTGCCCTGGGCCGTCCCCACCTACGTCACGGCCCTGATCTGGAAGAACATGTTCGACACCCAGTTCGGCGCCGTGAACCTGCTTCTCAAGCAGTGGCAGCAGCTCCTCCCCTTCCTGCCGAACAACGTCGACTGGCTCGGGCAATTCCCCAACGCCTTCTACGCCGTCCTCTTGGTCAACATCTGGATGGGCTTCCCCTTCATGATGATGGTGGCCTCGGGCGCCCTCCAGTCCATCCCCTCGGATCTCTACGAGGCCGCCGACATGGACGGAGCGGGCCCCTGGCGCAAGTTCTGGACCGTCACCGTCCCCATGCTCAAGCCCGCCATGGTCCCCGCCATCATGCTCGGCTTCATCTGGACCTTCAACAACTTCAACGTGATCTACTTCGTCACCCAGGGCAACCCCTTCGGGAAGACCGAGATCCTCGTCACTCAGGCCTACAAGCTCGTGGACATGGGCATGTACGGCCAAGCCTCGGCCTTCGCCCTGCTCATCTTCGTCATCCTTCTCGCCTTCACCCTGGTGAACCTCAAAATCACCAAGGCCACCCAGGAGGTCTAACGTGAGCCAGCGACGTCTCATGAGTCTCGCCCGCCTCACGGGCGCCCACCTGGTCCTGATCGTCTTCGCCCTCTTCTCGATCTTCCCGGTCCTCTGGGTGATCTCGATGGCGCTCGATCCCAACTCGGTCGCGCGCCCCACCGAACTCAAGCTCCTGCCCTCGGGCATCTCCTTCGAGGCCTTCCGCCAGGTGCTTTCCAACCCCACGGAAATCGACGGCATCAGCTTCTGGGACCTCCTGCGCAACTCGATGCTGGTTTCGTTCGGCACCACCGCCTTCGGCATCCTCCTCGGGGCCTCGGGGGCCTACGCCTTCTCGCGCTTCCGCTTCCCGGGCCGTCAGATGGGGCTGATGACGTTCATCGTCCTGCAGATGTTCCCGGCCGTCGTCTCCATCGCCCCGCTTTACGTCCTCTTGTCGGCCCTGCACGTCCGGACCTCCCTCCTCGGCCTGATGATCGCCTACGCGGCCGGCACCCTGCCCTTCGCCATCTGGAACCTCAAGGGCTACTTCGACACCGTCCCCAAGGACCTCGAAGAAGCGGCCATGATCGACGGCTGCACCCGAACCCAGACCTTCTGGCGCATCGTGCTCCCCTTATCCGCCCCCGCCGTGGCCGTGACCGCCCTCTTCGGCTTCATGACCGGCTGGACCGAGATCATCATGGCCTGGACCATGCTCGAGAACCCCAAGACCTTCACCCTCGCCATGGCCCTCTACTCGATGGTCGGCCAGTACGGCACCTTCAAGCCCTGGAGCCAGTTCGCCGCCATGAGCATCATCATCTCGCTGCCCGTGGTCGTGGTCATGCTCTTCCTCCAGCGCTACATCGTCTCGGGGCTCACCTCGGGCGGGGTCAAGGGTTAGCCGTGAAGGCCCGCCTCGCGCTGGCCCTGAGCTTGGGACTCCTCCTGATGGGAGGATCCCCGAGCGCCATGGCCCAGTTCGACAGCCACCAGACCAACTACCAGACCGCTCTCGAGTTCTACCGGCTGGGCGAATGGACGACTGCCGAGCGCATCCTCGGCGAGATCCTGAGCCATGCCTCGGATCACCACCAGGCCCGCTGGACCCTGGCCAGCCTCTACGTGCGCACCGGGCGCAAGGAAGCCGCCACCCAACTCTTCACCGAGATCGCGAAGCGCGAGGGTGGAGACCTGGCCAAGCACGCCAAGGCCTGGCTGGAGGCGAACCCTCCCGTGGAAGTCGGCCCCGCCTTCACCCCCGACGCGTCGGGCTCGGTCTCCCTGGCGGGCGCCGAAGCCGGCTACCAACTCGCCACCTTTCCCACCGCTCCCTTGAGCTTGCAGATCCCCGAGGGCTACAAGCTCCAAACGAGCGAGGTCAAGCGGCAAGGGTCGCAGTGGCATGCCCGCTACCTCTTCGCGCCGGACGCCAAGGCCGCCAAGCGGCTCGGCCTCGCCGTCGAGGTCGTCACCCTGACAGAGCCCGAGCCGGCCAGCAACCACCGGGTGGTCATGGTCCGCGAGATGCTCTCCCGCGACGGCCTCAACCGGAACACGCCCTTCCGCGAACAAGATCAGCTCGTCCACGGGCATCTGGCCCGCTACCTGGGCTACTCCGACCCTGTTGAGCCCCGCGTCCAGGTCCTCGCCCTGGGGGTCGCCACCGATCGCTACCGCGTGATCCTGCGCGCCGCGTGCCATGAGTCGATCCTCAAGCAACACCTCCCCAAGCAGCAAGGAGCCCTTGGCTCGCTTCGACTGCGCTGATCGGGTATACTGGCTCGAACATCCGTTTGAAAGCCTGAGGAGTCCCATGGCCAAGGTCAAGATCAAGTACGTCTGCCAGAACTGCGCGTCCGAGCAGCCCCGCTGGATGGGCCGCTGCCCCGAGTGCGGCGAATGGAACACCCTGACCGAGGAAGCCTCGGCTCCCCTCTCGCCGGCGGTCAAGGCCGCCGCCCGCTCGGTCGCCCCCGTCCCGCTCAAGGCCGTGACCCTCGAAGCCGAAGAGCGCTTCAGCGCGGGCCTCGACGAGCTCGACCGGGTGCTCGGGGGCGGCATCGTCCCCGGCTCGCTAGTCCTGCTGGGCGGAGATCCGGGCATCGGCAAGTCCACGCTTCTCCTGCAAGTGGCGCAGTACCTGGCCTCCCAGGGGAAACGCGTCCTCTACGTCTCGGGCGAGGAATCCGCCCGCCAGATCCGCATGCGGGCCAAGCGCCTCGGAGCCGAGCACGACGGCCTCTACGTCCTGGCCGAGAACGATACCAACGTGATCGAGGCCGCCCTCAACGAGATGCGCCCCGACTGGGCCGTGATCGACTCGATCCAGGCCATCTACAACCCCAGCCTCACCTCGACCGCGGGCTCGGTCTCGCAGGTCCGGGCCGCCACCGGCTCGTTGATGCGCATCGCCAAGGATCAAGGCGTCAGCATGTGCATCGTCGGCCATGTCACCAAGGAAGGCACCCTCGCGGGTCCCCGCGTCCTCGAGCACATGGTCGACACGGTCCTGTACTTCGAAGGCGATCGCTTCAAGTCCTACCGCCTGGTCCGCGCCGTCAAGAACCGCTTCGGCTCCACCAACGAGGTCGGCATCTTCGAGATGCGCTCCGACGGGCTCGCCGAGGTCACCAACCCCTCGGCCCTCTTCCTCGCCGAACGGACCACCGAGACCACCGGTTCGGCCATCGTCGCCACCATCGAGGGCACCCGGCCCCTCCTGGTCGAGATCCAGGCCCTCGTGAGCCCGTCCGTCCTGGCCTCCCCCCGGCGCGCCGCCACGGGCATCGAGCATAACCGCATGGTCCAGATCCTGGCCGTCCTCGAGAAGCGCGTCGGCCTTCCGCTGTCCAAGTACGACGTCTACGTCAACGTCGTCGGCGGCCTCTCCATCGACGAGCCGGCCGGCGACCTCGGAGTGGCGCTCGCCGTCGCGTCGAGCATGCGAGACGTGGCCCTCAAGCCCCAGGCGATCGCCATCGGGGAAGTCGGCCTCAACGGAGAAATCCGCGCCGTCAGCAACCTGGAAGCCCGCCTCAAGGAAGCCCAGAAGCTGGGCTTCACCCTGGCCGTGGTCCCCGACCACAACCTCGACGAACGCGTCTCCCTGCCGCCCGGCATGGACGTCGTCGGCGTGACCCGGCTCTTGGACGGCATCGTCAAATCCACCCAGCCCGCCCAGACTTCCGAAGCCAGCGCCCCGTAAAACGCAAAAGAATCGAGGGGGAGACTGAGTCTCCCCCTCGATTCTTGGCGTGTCGCCTTACTTGTCGTAGGACTCCCGCAGGTCCTTGAGCTCCCGCAGCTCGCTCCGAGTGCTGGAAAGCTCGCCCTTGAGCTTGGTGATGGCCCGCTCCAGCTCAGCAATCTTGTCGGTGATCTCCTCGGCGTTCTCCAGGCGCGCCTTGATGGCATCGCCCAGCACCTCGTCGCGAAGGCCCTCGAGATCCGAGATCTTGCGCTCAATCGTGGCAATCGTCTTCTCGGTCTTGGCGATCTGCGCATCGACCTTGGCCAGCTGCTCGCGATTCTCGGAGATCCGGCCGTCAAGCTTCTCTTGCTTGCCCCGCAGGATGTCGATCCGCTGCTGGGTCGCATCCAGCTCGCCTTCCTTGGCCTCACCTTGGGCTTGAAGCTTACCGCGGCGCAGGTTGAGGAAATAACCTTCGACCGAAATGACCGCCTGGCGCGTGTTGGTCTCGGTCAACTTGCCTTCGGTGGCGTGCATCCGGTCTTGGGCCTTGCGGGCTTCGCCGGAAGCGGCTTCCCCCCTGACCTTATCCAGGACGTTGTCACCCTGGGCATAGCCAGGCAGCGTCGTGAGGTAATCGGCGTAGTCCTGAGCGCCCCGCGCCTCGGTGTACTGCTTGCGATGCTGCTTGGAAAGCTCCCCTTCGCGCTTCACGAGGGCGTCCTGCTCGGCCTTGAGGTCGTCAATCTTGGCATCGACCGTATCGATCCTGCCGGAGATCTCCGCAATGTCCTTCTTGAGCTGCGCCTTCTCCGACTCGGCACCCGAAAGGTTCGACTTGAGCTCGTCGGCGCGCTTCAGCTTGCGGGCCAGGGCATCGCTGAGCTCGGCGCGCTCCACGTGCGCATCGGCGAGATCGACCTGGTTGCGGTAAAGCGCCTTGTTGAGGGTAGTAATCTCGCCATCGATCCGCATCACCTGCTCTTTGACGGCCGCGCCCGAGGCGCCGCGCTTCGGCACGCTAATGTCGATGACGTCTTTCTTAGGCTTGACCGGGAAGAACTGCGCATCGACCGCCCGGGCCTCGGACGCCGGAGCTTCAGCGGCAGGAGGCTCGGCCGTCTTGGCAGGAGCGAGCATGGTCGCCCAGTTGAGGGCTCCGAGCTTCGATTTCGACACCTGATTGTCCATGACCCAGTCCTCCCACGAAAACGAGCGATAGTCTCCAGAATTGTCGCCGCGCCGAACCCCGATCTTGCGGATGGCCGGGTTAAGCTTCGAGAAAGCCCCGCCTCCGGAGCGCTCCCCGGCCCCACATGATCGCGCGCAGCCGCTTGTTCTACCATACCCGCGAAATTGGAGTTACTCCCGACGAAAGCTTCCTCAAGATTTCACGATAAGCATAGGAAGGTTAAGTTTAGGTGAGGAGGAGCTTAAGCATGAAGGCAAGCAGAGGACGCAGCGCGACGCGGAGCTTCGGCAAGTTCCTGGGAGCGCTGGGCATGCTGGCGGTGCTGGCGGGCTGCGGTGGCCCCGGAGCCTTCGGCTGGCTGGGTGACAACGCCAAGCTCCGCATCCAGTCGGTCCCTGGCTCGGATCAGGCTTTCCCCTCCGGCTTCCTCTGGGGCGTCGCGACCGCGGGCTACCAGTACGAGGGAGGCGACTCGACCTCCCAGTGGGCCGCCTGGGAGCGCTCGGGACGGGGCAAGCATCGCATCGGCCAGGCCACCGACCACTGGAACCGCTGGGAGGAGGACCTGGATCTCGCCAAGGACCTCGGCCTCAACGCCTTCCGCTTGAGCATCGAATGGGCCCGCATCGAGCCGGAGCGAGGCCGCATCGATCCCGAGGCGGTGAGGCACTACCACCAGGTGATCGACGGCCTGCGCGCCCGGGGCATGGAGCCCATCGTCACCTTGGTCCACTTCGCCTATCCCGCATGGCTGGATCGCCCGCTATCGGGCGGCGACGGCGGCTGGGAATCCGACGAGACCGTCACCGAGTTCCGCCGTTACGCGGCCTGGGCGGCCCAAGAGTTCGGGCCGAAGGTCCGGTGGTGGATCACGCTCAACGAGCCGAACACCGCGGGGCTCACGGGCTACGTCGCCGGCGTCCACCCGCCGGGCAAGCGCAATCCCTTTGCTTACGCCCAGGTCATGGAGCGGATGGCCAAGGCCCATCAGGCCGGCTTCGACGCCCTGCATGCCCATGATCCGGATGCCCAGGTCTCGATCAACCCGTTCATCTTCCACCGGCGGCAGACGTCCCCCAAGTACGAGACGCAAGCCAGCACCGACCTCAATGATTTCAGCCTGCTCGACCGCCTGGCTCCGGTGAGCGATCCCGACGGCACGCCCCGCTCCAAGACCGAGAAGCGTTACCTCGACTACGTGGCCTTCGACTACTACTACGCCCTCGGCATCTGGGACGTCACCAAGATCGGCACCTTCTGGGAATGGCCCATCTACCCCGAAGGGATGTACGAGGTCTCGAAGAAGCTCTACGAGCGCTACCGGCTCCCGCTCTTCGTGGCGGAGAACGGCTTCGCCACCGAGGCCGACAACCCTCGCAAGGACGGCTGGAACCGTGAGGCCTTCCTGGTGAACCACCTGGCCCAGCTCCGCAAGGCCATGGCCGAGGGGGTGCCGGTGTTGGGGTACATGCACTGGTCGCTCTCCGATAACTACGAATGGGGCACGTACACTCCCAAGTTCGGGCTTTACGGGATCGACCGGCGCGACCCGGAGTTACGTCGCTTCAAAACCGGCGGGGCCGAGGTCTACCGGCAAATCGCGTCCAGCAATCGCCTGCCGGAATCCCTCTTGTCGCGCTACCTGGGCCGGCGGAACTAACGCTTCCCGCTCGACCGGGGACCGCGATTCACCGATAATCGCTTCGGCTTCGCGGGCCCGCGAAGCCGAAGCGAAACGACCTGAAATGGAAGACCCATGCGGAAAACGGAGGGGACCATGACCGATCTGATGCGTGAACTCCGGGATCGGGATATTCCCCTGCGTCGAGATATCCACTGGCTGGGCACGCTGCTGGGCGAGACCCTGATCGAACAAGAAGGCATGCCGCTCTTCGCGACCGAGGAGCGGCTGAGAATCCTCAGCAAGCGCTACCGCCGGCATCCGACTCCGTTGCGCCAAGAGCAAATCGCCGGGATCATCCAAGGCCTGGACCTCGACGAAGCCGTCGGGGTGATCCGGGCGTTCTCGTTTTACTTCGGGCTGGTCAACCTGGCCGAGCAGCATCACCGGGTGCGCCGGCGGCGAGAGGTGCGACTCTCGGGCGATCGCCCCCAGCGCGGCTCCCTGTCCGAAACCATGCGCCTCCTACACGAGCAAGCGCTCGATCCACAGGCCGTGAAAGCTCTCCTGGAACAGGTCCAAGTGGGCCTGGTGGTCACGGCCCATCCCACCGAGCCCAACCGCAAGACCGTCCTCCGGCACTGGCACGACGTGACCCAGGACCTGAGCGCATGGGACGATCCCCGCCTTGGCTCCCGCGAGCGCGAGCGCATCGAAGCCGCCATCCAAGAAACGCTCACCGCCCTCTGGCAGAGCGACGAGGTACGTCATCGCCGCCCCAGCGTTTACGATGAGCAAGACGCCGCCCTCTTCTACTTCCGAGAATCCCTCCTCAATGCCATCCCCCGCCTCTACGAGGAGCTGGACCACGAATTCACCGCCACTTTCGGCCAGCCCCTGGGCGAGCCTCCGATGCTGGTCAGCTTCGGAACCTGGATCGGGGGCGACCGCGACGGCAACCCCTTCGTGACTCCCGAGACGACCCGCGAGGCGATGCGCCGGCAACGGGCGTTCATCTTGGGGCATTACCTGGACGAGCTGGCCCATCTCGTCGTCGAGCTCAGCCTCTCCGAACTGCGCATCGGCATCACCGACGAGCTGCGCGAGGCCACCCAGGCCTACTTGAAGGAGCTTCCCCTGGACGAAAGCGTCCACCCTTGGCTGGAACGCAACGAGGAAGAGCCTTACCGGCGCTTCATCACCTTGATGGGCTTCCGGCTGCGCCGCAGCCTCGCCGACCGCGAGGGGGCCTATGCGGCTTGCGACGCTTTCGAGCAGGACCTTGACCGGATGGATCGCAGCCTCCGCGCCAACCGCGGAGAGCGCCTGGCCGAGGGGCGTCTGAAGGCCTTGCGCCTCAAGACCCGGACGTTCGGCTTCTATTTGGCAGCCCTCGACATTCGCCAGAACTCCCGGATCCACGAAGAAGCCATGACCGAGGCCCTGGCCGCCGCTGAGGTGGTCGATGGCTTCAAGGACCTTCCCGAGACCACCAAGCAAGAGGTCCTGCTCCGAGAGCTCGCGAATCCGCGTCCGCTCCTGCCTCTGGGAGCTGCGCTCTCGCAGGCGACGCGCGAAACCTTCGAGACCTTCGGGGCGCTTCGCGACTGCCAGGACCTGGCGGGTGAGTGTGCGGTCGAAGACTACATCGTGAGCATGACCCGCTCCCCGAGCGACATGCTGGCCGTGCTCGTCATGGCCAAGGAGGCAGGCCTCTTCCGGCAAGAACCCGCCGGGGCCGATTCCCGGCTCAACGTCGTGCCGCTCTTCGAGACCATCGAAGACCTCCGCGCCTCCGCGGCGATCATGGAGACCGTCTGGTCGTACCGGCCCTATCGCGAGGCCATGCGCAGCCGGGGAGACCTGCAGGAGGTCATGATCGGCTACTCCGATTCCAACAAGGACGGCGGCATCCTGACCTCCAACTGGGAGCTCTACAAGGCCCAGCGGGATCTGAGCCGGCTGGCGCGGCGGCACGGGATTGCCCTGCGCCTTTTCCACGGCCGGGGCGGGACGGTCAGCCGCGGCGGAGGCCCGACCTACGAGGCCATCCTGGCGCAGCCGCCCGGTTCCGTGATGGGCGGCATCAAGCTTACCGAGCAAGGGGAAGTCCTCGCCTGGAAGTACGGAGTGCCGGACCTGGCCGATCGCAACCTCGAGCAGGCGCTCTCGGCGACGATCCTGGCCAGCCGCAAGGAGCTCGCGGATCCGGAGCGCATTCGCGAGCGAGACGCGGTCATGGAGCGCCTCTCCCAGACGGCCTTCGAGGCTTACCGGCGGGTGGTCTACGAGGATCCGGACTTCGCCACGTTCTTCCAGCAGGCCACGCCCTTGGCCGAAATCGAGTCCCTCAAGATTGGCTCGCGGCCGGCGCGCCGGCGCAAGGACGGCGGGATCTCGGAGTTGAGGGCCATTCCCTGGACGTTCTCGTGGATCCAGTCGCGCTTCCTCTTGCCGAGCTGGCTGGGGGCCGGGACCGCCCTCAAAGCGCTTCTCCAAGAATCGGAGGGGCTCGCGACGCTTCAAGGCTGGTACCGGGACTGGAGTTTCTTCCGTACCTTGATCGGGAACATCGAGGTCTCGTTGGCGAAGGCGGATATGGCGATCGCCCGGCGCTACGCGGATCTGGTCACGGATCCCGGCGTGCGCGAGCGCATCTGGGGGGAGGTCCATGCCGAGTTCGAGCGGACCCGCGAGGCGGTGCTGGCCATCTCGGGGCAGCGGGACTTGCTGGAGCGAAACCCGGTGCTTCAGCAATCGATCCGGCTGCGAAATCCCTACGTGGATCCGCTCAGCCACTTGCAAATCGAGCTCTTGAGGCGAAAGCGCGAGGGCGCCGCCCAGGAAGAGGCGGAACAATTGGACGCGGCGCTGGCCCTGACGGTGACGGGGATTGCCGCGGGACTCCGAAACTCCGGGTGAGTTGCTTTACAAGCACTCACCCAAACCTTACACTGGTTTTCGACGTAGCCCCCATCACGGTCCATGGATCGATCGCGGGATCGATCCGGTGATTGCACCATAGGAGGTACTCTGGTGAAGCGAACCCTTACGCTGGCGCTCGCCCTCGCGGCCTCGATCTCTCTGGTTGGCTGTCAGCCTTCCGAGGAAAAAGGCGCCGAAACCACTCCCCCCGCCACCGAGAGCCCGGCGACTGAAACCCCGTCGGGCACCGAGGGCGCTGCCCCTTCGGGCCAGGCTGCCGCTCCTGCGGGCGCTCCTGCGGGTGCCGACCTCGCGGCGGGTCAGCAGGTCTTCGCGACCAACTGCGCCACCTGCCACGGCGCTCAGGGTGCTGGCGACGGCCCTGCCGCCTCGGCGCTGAACCCCCGTCCGACCAACCTGGCCGCGGGCCCCTACAAGCATGGCGGCGACTTCGACTCCTGGAAGGCCATCGTTGCGAACGGCGTTCCCGGCACCGCGATGGCGCCTTGGTCCGGTACCCTCTCCGAGGACCAGATCACCAACGTCACGGCCTACGCGCTCTCGCTCAAGAAGTAAGCGCAGCCAATCCACTCAGAAGCGGCCGGCACGATGGGTCGGCCGCTTCTTTTGGCGTCAAGACCCGCCATGAGTTCGCCAAGAACTCCATGAAAAGAACCGGCCTCCCCTGAGGGAGGCCGGTTGAGTTGCGGGGGCAGGATTTGAACCTGCGACCTTCGGGTTATGAGCCCGACGAGCTACCGGACTGCTCTACCCCGCGTCAGGAATCATGAGCGTACCATCATCTCCCCCGCGATGCAAGGGGCAAGCGAGCCTTCTCAGGCTCCCCAGATCTCCCGGGCCAGCTGCTGGCGGTGCCAGCCGCGCATCAGCTCCATGACGCCCGCACCCTTCGCCGCGCGCCGCACCCAGCCGCTGGGGTCCCGTCCGAGCGCGGCCAGCGTCCGGCGGCTCAAGAGGCCCGTCCGGCATGCCGCTTCGCGAACCGCCCAGCTCGCGTCCTGAGCCGCCTGTTCGGCCAACTTGGGGGTCAGGCGAGGGTTGTGAGCGGCCGAGTAACGGATGTCGACCAGGGGATCCTGCAGGAGCAGGGCCAGCGCCTTGGCGGGGAGATGCGGGTTGGATACCAGGTCGCGCCGAACCTCGGGATCGGCGTCCTCCGCCAGGCGCGCCGCCGCCAACGGCGTGAGATCCGAGCGCTGGGCCACCATCTTTCGCAAGTCGGGCTCGTCATCCTCGGCGAGCACCTCGAAGACCGCCGGCTGCACGTGTGGGTTCTCGAGCAGGGAGACCCGCACCCGGAAGTCCGCGTCTTGGGCGAGCTGGGTCTGGACCAGGCGGCCCGAGCCCGGATGGCGTGCCACGTCCTCGCGCAAAGAGACCTGCGAGGCCCCTGCGAGCGCGAGAAAAACTTCGGGAGGCAGTTGAGGCAGGGCCAGGAGATCGCGCCTCACCTCGGCCGGCAGGGCCTCGTCGCTGGCCATGTCGGTCCACATGGCCGCGGTGGCCATGGCATGGCTGATGGCCGCCCAGCGGATGTTGCGGTCGCGATCGCCCATGAGCTGGCGCAGGGCGTTCTCGGAGGCTCGGGGATTCTGGGCGACTCCGGCGCGCGCCTTGCGCTCCGTATCGCTGGCGAGGCGCGACAGGGCCTCCGTGGGGGTACGAGGATGCCAGGCCACGGCGGCCCGGACCTCAGGAATCTCGTCATGGGACAGGAAGTCCAGGGTCTCGGGGTGGGCGTTGGCATGCATGGCCACGTGGTAGCGCAGCAAGGGATCCGGCTGATTCGCCAGGAGGCCGAGCGCCGCCGCCGAGGTGGTGGGGGTATCCGCGAGCTTGCGCAGGGCCGCGAGATCGAAGCCATGAGCGAGGGCCTTGGCGCAGGCCGCAGGGGTCGCGTAGGAGTGGGTCAGGACGCCGAAGCGGATACCGTCGACCGGGTCCTCGGCGAGCCGCTCCAGGGCCTCGGCGGGCGTGGCGGGGTGGCGGGAGGTGAGGGCGCGGACCTCGACGTCAGGATGGGTCGCGAGGCGGGCAAGCGCGTCGGGCGAGAGCAGGGGGATCCGGGCGATCGCCCTCAAGACGTTCACATCGGCATCATGCGCCAGGCGTTCGCGGACGGCGGACGGCAGGGCGGGATGGGTGGCGACGCGGGCGCGAAGCTCGGGTTCCGGAGCGCCGGCCAGGGCTTCGAGGACCGAGGGGACCACGTTGCGGTGCGTCAGGACGTCCTGGCGGGCCTGGAGGGTGCCCCGGCGGGCCAGGCTGACCAGCCCGGCCGCAGGAGTCATGGGATGGACCGCCACGTACTCCTGGATGCGAGGGTCGGGGTCGTCGGCGAGGATGCGCAAAATCGATGAAGTGGCCGCCTTGGAGCGGGAGAGTTGCAGGCGGACCTCGCCGTCGGAATCCCGGGCCATGCGTTCGAGCGTGGCTTCGACCGTGCGGGCATCCTTGACGACCCGGATTCGCAGTTGCGGGTCGGGATCGCGCGAGAGGGCGTCCAGGACTTCCAGGTCGGCCTTGGGGCTGGCGAGGAGGGCCTCTCGGACGTCACGGTCGACGTCGGTGGCCAGGGTCAAGAGAATTTCGGCGGTGACCTTGGGGTGGGCTGCCACGCCGAAGCGGACGGTGGGATAGGGGGATCGCGAGAAGGCCTCGAGGATCCGGTCATCGGCGCGGGGATGCACGAGGATGGCATGGGCGATCGCCTCGTCCGCCGTCGTGCTCAGGGCTTCGAGCACCGCGCGGTTGGCGTACGCGTTCTCGGCCAGGGCCAAGCGAACCTCGGTCTCGAGATCTTGGGCCAGGCGCAGCATGACGGAGGGCGGCAGGTCCCCTCGGCGAGCCAGCTTGGCCCGAAGGGCAGGATCGGGATCCTCGGCGAGCCGGTGAAGGACCTCGGGCGTGACGTCCTTGCGGCCCAAAAGGGCGGAGCGGATGGCCGGGGAAAGGTCGGCGGCCAGGGCCTCCAGGATGGTGGAGGAGACCTGGGGATCGTTTGCGACCTTGAGGCGGGACTGGGGATCGTCGGGCAGGGGCTCGTCCCGGCGGGGCAGCTCGACGGTGGATCCCAAGGGGAGAGTGCGAGAGCGCTGAAAGCGGTCTCGGTTGAGCGAAGCGGTTTGGCGTCGCGGCTCCTGGGTCATGCCCCTCTCCTCGTGAACTCCGAGCGCCTGTGGCTTGAGGTTAGTTAAGCGAAGCTATCCTGAACCAACGAAGATCACTAGAAAATTGTCGAGGCCTTAACCGGGATTCTTGCCCGCCGGCTCGAGGCGCCCAGGGGGCGCAAAAATGCAGAGAGCCGAGATCTTGCGATCTCGGCTCTCAGCGGGGTTGACGGGGCTCGAACCCGCGACCTCCGCCTTGACAGGGCGGCATTCTAACCAACTGAACTACAACCCCCAACAAGATCTATACTAGCGGCTTCCTAGGCTGGCGTCAACCCTTTTTTTACCGCCGATTAATAGTTTATTTCTGCACCACGACAATCTCCCCCTGCTTCAGGCGGCCGTAAAGGTCCTCGATGTCTTCGTTATAGAGGCGCATGCAGCCGTGAGAGGCGTCCGTGCCGATGCTTTGGCGGGTGAAGGTGCCGTGCAGCTCCTCGCCGTGGCGGGTCGCCTTTCCGGTCTCGGGGTCGAATTGGCTGAGGTCGACCAGGCGGGTGCCGAAGGCCTTGCCGCCGGATTCGGGCCAGAGCTGGCGGGCGACCGAGCTCGGATCCTTGAGGAAGCCGGAGACGATCTTGATCATCGGGTCGGTGGGGGTCGCGGCGGCGCCGGTGGCGATCGGATAGATCCGCTCGAGCTGGCCCTGCTTGTCGTAGAGGAAGAGGCGGTGCTCGGAGGTGTCGACGGCGACGCGAACGGGCTTGCCCTTCACCTGGGGGGCGGGGAGGTAGGCCTTGGGGGAGAGGTCGGGATCTTCCCATGCCTTCTTGCCGGCGGCAGGCGCAACGGCATCCAGGGCCTTCAGGGTCTTGGCGTCGAGCTCTCCGGTCATCGGCAAGCCCTGGCTCGACTGGAAGCCTTCGAGGGCCCGCTTGAGCTCATTGCCAAACGCGCCGTCCGCGCCGGACGGCAGGCCGAAGCCCAGGTCCAGAAGGGCGGTTTGAAGGGCTTTCACGCCCTCGCTCTTGGCTCCCTTGGTGAGGGCTGGGCCGTTGAGCACCGCCAAGAGGTCCGCATGGGCGCTGAAGCGGGCATGCGACAGCTTCGGGGTGATGGCGAGGCGATCGCCCTCGGTCTTGGCGGGCGACGGGGCTTCGGGCGTGGTCTGGGTGAGGAGACCCGCCCAATCGGGGGTCTTCCGCGGTGATTGACCGAAGACCTTGTTCAAGAACTCGCTGCGCATCGCTTCCCCCTTCCGGTAGAACCCGTTCGTCGAACGGGAGGGTCTTTAAGACCTTATTCCCCCGGAAGGGGGAGAGCTTGCGGGAATGACGAAAATCCCTCTCTCCCGGGCGCTAGAAGACGAAGCCCAGGCCGAGGTAGGGGCCGACGAGGTTGTAGGTCGCGGGCCCGGAGATCACGCTCTGGGTGCGAAGTCCGGCATCCACGCCGAACATGGGGGTGAGGGAATAGCCGATGCCGAGCTTGCTGTCGACGACCTGGTGGTTGGCGCCGCCGATGCCCAGCCAGGGGGTATAGCCCAGTCGGCCCTGGAAGACGAAGCGTTGGGGCAGGTTCAGGTCGAGGATCAGGCCAAGCGCGACGCCCACGCCGGTGCCGGGAGTGTAACTCAGGTACTTGGCGCCGCCGGTGCCGGTGAGGGCCCAGCCGAAGACGCCGGTGCCGCTCTGGTAGAACTTGACCTTGGCTTCGAGGTCGGCGCTGGTGAGGTTTCCAAAGGTGGGGAAGGCTCCGGTGAAGCCCCAGATGCCGAAGGAGAGGTTGGGGGTGAACCAGAGGTTGCCGGCGATGCCCGGAGCGAAGGTCGACGTGGAGACGGCCCCCGAGCTCAGGAAGGGATACCAGCCGAAGAGGCCGATCGAGCCCGAGGGTTTCGGGGTGGAATAGGCCGTCACTGCCCCGGAAGGACGCTGGGGCTGGGAGGTTCTCATCTGGGCGAAGCCGGGTGCGCTGGTGGCAAGGATGAGCCCCGTCCCGATGGCCGTGACCCAAAGCGCCTTAAGCATGAATCGCCTCCTCTCTTGGTCTGGACCCGGGGGAAAGGTTCCGGGGCCCCAGGGCATCATAAGAGGAGACCCCGAGATCCGTGCCAGGGCCAAACTGGACAAGACATCTTGCGGGGACTGGGCAGAGTGGGGATTCTAGCGATCGGGATGGACGAAGCTGCCGGTCAGTTGCGTGGAAGCGAACGAGACCTCGGCCTGGATCGTGGCCGTTTGGTTCTTGAAGGCGGGCTCGGGGAAGGCGTAGTAGAAGAGGCTTCCGTCTTCGTTGTTGGCGGTCGCGGTAAGGGCAATCTCCTTGCCGCCGGAAAGCGTCAACTTGCCCGCCGCCGTGCTGGCAGGGCTGAAGACCGGGTTCAGGGAGGCGTCCCAGGGGAAGAGGTAAAGGGTGTAGCGGCCATTGGCGGGAGTGAAGCCGACGTATTCCAAGTAGTGCTTGCCCGACTGGACGAGTTGGCCTCCGTACGGGCCCCGCTGGACGGGGGTCGTCGAGCTCACGGGATCCGGCGAGCCGACCGTCACCCGGGTAGGGACGTCGGGGGCGACGGGATAGAGGGTGTCCTGGCAGGCCCAGAGGGCGAGCGGGATCAGCAAGAGGAGGGGTCGCGCGTTCATACGCGCATTCTACCCCAAAGACGGGCGCTTGGAACGGGGGGCATGCAAGCGCGGACCGATCCGGGGATCGGTCCGCGCGGCCGGAAAGGGATTTAGAGGAACCGGACGACCGTGGTCACCTTGGCGTGGGTCCGGGGATCCTCGCCGATGATGTCGATCTTGCGGGGGTCGCCGGATTCGTCTTCTTCGACCTGCAGCTTCGAGGTGCAGATCACGGAGTGGGTCAAGCGGTCGGCGTTTCCGACTTCCTGGTGGCCGATCTCGATGTCGACGGCGCAGGCCTCGGAGCCTTTCTGCTCGCTCATCACGGCCAAGAGGGGGGCCCGCTCGGCGATGACCTTGTCCCCGAACTCGTCGCTCTTGAGCTCCACCCGGACATCGGCCTTGCGCTTGATCGTGCTGATGCTGTTGAGGTAACCCATCCACTGGTCGGTGGGAATGACTCGGGTACCCATACTCCCTCCTTTTCGTCACGCTCGGGCCTGCGGGAGGCCGGGCATGCCGGGCCGTCCCGCGCCGGCCGATCCGGACGCCTTCTTCCGGTGGGCCCATCTTAACAAAGGCCCTCCCTCGAAAAAAGCGACGAGAGAGCTTCATCAGGTCCAAGACCCGCGCCCTCCAAACCTCCTCGTCCCCTCTGGACGAGGGCTTCCCCTTCCCGCTCTGGCAGATTGGGGAGGGGAAACGAGGAGGGTTGCATGCTGAGCGCCTTACGGCAACTCTTGGGCCAGAGCGTGATCTACGGGTTCGGCTCCGTGGCGGGAAGCATGGTGAGCTTCCTCTTGATCCCGCTCTACACCCACCACCTCAGCCCCGCCGCGTACGGAGAACTCGAGGCGATCCTGGCGACCTACCAGATCGGGCTGATTCTCTTCGCCTGGGGCATGGCCAGCTCCCTCTACGGAACCTACTACGGGCGCTGCCAAGACGAGGAGGAGCGCCGCACGCTGGTCACCACGGCCATCCTGATGGTGCTGGTGGTCGCGGGAGCCATGGCGGCCCTGGGCTACGGGGTCGCTCCCCAGCTCTCGGCCTGGCTTCCCGACCTCGACGTCCACCACCTTCGCATCGTCATCGGGCTCGCAGCCCTGGGCGCCGTCGGCCTGCTACCGCTGTCCATCTTGAGGGCCCGTCAGAAGCCCCAACTCTTCGTCGCCCTCACCCTCACCCAGCTCCTCCTGACCGTGGGGCTCAACCTCTACCACGTCGGCCATCAGGGCATGGGAGTGGACGGAGTCCTGCGCAGCATGGCCATCGTCCAGGGAGGCCTCGCCCTCGTCACGCTGGGAGGCGTCTTCTGGAAGTACCCCCTGCGCTTCAGCCCAGGCCTGGCTTGGACGCTGCTGAGCTGGGGCGGCCTACACCTTCCCAACTCCGTCGCCGCCTGGATCATCCAGCTCACCGACCGGTACTTCCTCTTATGGTTCACCACCGCCACCCAGGTCGGCGTCTACACCCTGGGCAGCAAGCTCGGCATGATGGTCATGGTCGGCCTCGCCACCCCCTTCTCGCTGGCATGGCCCGCCTACATGTACGCGCTCGCCGAGAAGGATCCCGAAGGCGCCCCGCCGATCTACGCGGCCGCCCTCACTTACCTGATGCTGGCGGCCTGCATCGCCTTCTTGGGGCTCTCGCTCTTCGCCCCCGAGATCATTCGCCTGATCGCCACCGACTCCTACCAGGGAGCCGGCGAGGTCATCCCCCTCCTGGTCCTCGCCTCGGTTCTCGCCACGGCCCACCCCGTCTTCCTCACCGGGGTCAACCTCGCCCGCCGCTTCGGGTTCTACCTGCTCTTCACCGGCGTCGGCGCCGGAATCAACGTCGGCCTCAACTGGCTGCTCATCCCCCGATTGGGCGCCATGGGAGCCGCCCTCGCCAAGGTCGCAAGCTATGCGGCCGTCGCCACGGTCACCTACGCGATCGCCCAGCGCCTCCACCCCATCCCCTACGACTGGGGACGGCTGGGAAAACTCGCACTCGCTTGCCTCGGAATCTACATCGCCGGCCATCTGGCCGCCATGACCGGCGCCTGGAGCTTCCCCCTGCGCGTCCTGGCTTTCATGGCCTTCCCGCTCGCGCTCTTGGGCCTCGGGTTCTTCACCGCCCCCGAGATACGCCATTTCAAACGTCTGCTCAAGCGCATCCTGCCCGGACGCGCCCCCGCCACCTGAGGCTCGGGCCTAGCCCTGCGTCAAAACCGACGCATCGGCCGACGGAACGGTTTGTACGCGGCCTTCGAGGGCGTAGACGTCCTGCCGCGAGTGCTTGCCCCGCATGGCCACTCCCTCGATGGGGCGCGCCGTCACCCAGTCCGCGACCGCCTGGTAGGTCTCATGGCTCATCAGGACATCCGCCTCATGCTCCTTGGTGAGGCCATCCAGGCGGCTCGCGGTGTTCACGACGTCGCCCACGGCCGTGTAATCGAGCCGCAAGGAAGTACCGATGTTCCCCACCACGCATTCCCCGGTGTGAAGCCCGACGCCGATGGCCATCGGCGGTTCTCCCCGGCGAATCCGCTCGTCGTTGAAGGTCTCCAGGGCTTCGCGCATCGCCAGGGCGGCTTTCACCGCATGCTCAGCATGGTCGGGAACCTCCACCGGAGCTCCGAAGAAGGCCATGATGCCGTCGCCCATGTACTTGTCGAGCGTGCCCCCATGGGCAAAGATCGCCTGCACCATGCGCGAGAGGTAGGTGTTGAGAAAGGTCACCACTTCTTCGGGCAGCATGCGCTCGCTCATCTGGGTGAAGCCCCGGATATCGGAGAAGAGCACCGTGACCCGCATCCGCTGGCGCGGGCATCTGGCCGTCCTTGAGCACGGTCTCGGCCACTTGAGGCGAGACGTAGCGCGAAAGCACCGTCACCCGGTCCTTCTCATGCTGGATCGCCGCGACTTGGTCAAACAGCTGCCGCGACTTCGCGATGATGAGCTGGGCCACGCCAATCGAGCCCAGGGCGAGAATCAACAGTAAGCCGATGGAGACGGGATGGACGGGATGGACCGGATGGCCATGGCGGGAGTCGAGGGCGATCGCCCCGAGCGTGAGCACCAACGACAACAAACCGCTGAAAAGCGCCGCCAGGAGTATTTCCCGCTCGGTCGAATGATCGGGCGGTCTCCATTTCAGGCCATCC
>RCUQ01000144.1_pt1 | contig 54654 bp, 50 predicted proteins | sample 2166351 | NCBI WGS metagenome assembly RCUQ01 (sample SAMN09932597, study PRJNA488358) | compost metagenome | feature: garden; material: soil; isolation source: compost soil in acetonitrile-enriched culture | place: Germany: Experimental Botanical Garden Goettingen | collected 2016-01-27
GCTTTCACGCCGTCACGGCGCGTTTGCGCCATGAAGCCTCTTCGGTAGAAGAAATTTATATCGATGCCGGTCGTCATGACCAGCGCATGAAGGATTTGATCCGCGCTGCAGAAGGCGCCAAGGTTCGTATTATTCCGGCGGATGATGCCCGTCTGAGCAGCATCGTCGGTACCCGTCGCCATCAAGGTGTGGTGGCGAAGGCTGGTGAGCTGTCTTTGGCACGCAATCTGGACGAGTTGCTGGATGCGATTGAAGGTCCGCCTTTATTGTTGGTGCTGGACGGCATTACCGACCCGCATAATCTGGGCGCCTGCCTGCGCGTAGCTGACGGTGCCGGTGCACATGCAGTGATTGCACCTAAGGATCGCGCAGTAGGTTTAAATGCGACGGCCGCCAAGGTGGCCAGCGGTGCCGCGGATACCGTGCCTTACATCACGGTAACGAATCTGGCGCGTACCCTGCGCGAGCTGAAAGAGCGCGACATCCTGTTGATCGGTACCACCGACGACTCCGAAAAAGGCCTGTATGAAGCCGATTTCTCCGGCCCGGCGGCGTTGATCATGGGCTCGGAAGGTGAGGGCATGCGTCGCCTGACCCGTGAAACCTGTGATGTGCTGGTCGGCATCCCGATGTTCGGTTCGGTAGAAAGCCTGAATGTCTCCGTAGCCTCTGGCGTCTGTCTCTACGAAGCCCGCAGACAGCGCATCGCCACCGGTTCTTAAGCATCGCCTGACAGCATGGCGGACGCCGGCCAGAAATAGCCGGTGTCCGCCATGATTTACGTTAACAGGCTAATATTGCTACCTGAGCATTTTCCGCATATCCATATCTACTTTATGTTTAGCCGTATTCGAGAAGACATCGCCAATATCATCGCCCGCGACCCTGCTGCGCGCGGTGAATGGGAAGTTATCACCTGTTATCCGGGCTTGCACGCCATTGTCATGCAGCGTTGGGCCCACTGGTTCTGGACGCATGATTTCAAGTGGCTGGGTCGCTTTACGTCGCATATAGCGCGTTGGCTGACCGGTATTGAGATACACCCGGGTGCAACCATAGGTCGACGCGTCTTTATCGACCACGGCTTTGGCGTGGTGATAGGCGAAACCGCGGTGGTAGGTGACGACTGCACCATTTATCAAGGTGTCACTCTGGGTGGTACCTCGCTGAGCAAAGGGGCCAAGCGGCATCCGACGCTGGGCGCGGGCGTGATTATTGGTGCCGGGGCGCAAGTCCTGGGCGGATTCACGGTCGGTGAGGGCGCCAAGGTCGGCTCCAACGCGGTGGTGGTGCGGGAAGTACCTGCCGGCGCGACCGCGGTCGGCAATCCGGCGCGTATCATCGCCAAAGACAATGCGCGCGATGAAGCTGCTGCACGCATGTTTGCTGCGTATGGCGTGACGCCGAACGGCGACGATCCCTTATCCAAGGCTTTGCATGGTTTGATCGATAATGCAGCGACCCAGGAGCATCAGATCGAACGTATCCTGGCTGCGCTGAAGTGCGCCGGTATCGATTGCGAAACCCTGAACGTGACAGAAAAATTTGATCCCGAACAGTTGAACAAGCTGGTTGAGTAATAACTTAGTAAGTGGCTAGATATGAGTGAAGAAGTAAGCAACCCCTCTGAGACAGAAACGCAGGATAAGGGGCAGCTGGTGTTTGATGCTGCTGCTATCCGGGTACTGGCAGTGCTGGCAGAAAAAGAAGCGCTGACACCTGATGCTTATCCAATGTCGATCAACGCGCTAACCAACGGTTGCAATCAATTGACCAGTCGCGATCCGGTGATGGCGCTGACGGAAGCCGACGTGCAGCAGGTGCTGCAGGATTTGATCGAAGATAAATTCGTGGCCGAAGTGAATCAGGCTGGCGCACGTGTGACCAAGTACCAGCACCGCCTGCGCATCAAGTGGTCGCTGGAGCAGGGCAAGGTAGCGGTGTTGACGGTTCTGATGCTGCGCGGCATACAAACTGCTGGCGAGATACGTACCCGCTCAGGGCGCTTGCATGAATTTGCCACGATCGCTGATGTGGAAACCGCATTGCAGTTCCTGATCGATAAGTACCCGCCATTGGTAGCGCGTTTGCCGCGTGCGCCAGGTACCAAGGAAACACGCTATGCGCCGCTCTTGTCCGGTGAAGTCTATCCTGAGTCGGGTGAATTGCCAGCCGCTGCTGTCAGCGTCGGCCGGCATGATCGTATCGGCCAGCTGGAGGCAGAAGTTGCCAGCCTGCGCGAAGAAGTCGATAGCTTGAAAGCACAGTTTCAGCAATTCAAACAGCAGTTTGAATAGCAGAGTTTGAATATCTAAATTGGAATCTTAAGATCGGCGGCTATTTAGTCGCCGATTTTTTTGCCATCCAGCCCGTAGCGGTGGATTGTTCCAGCCGTATCCAGCGCCAGCCAGTCGCCACGTGCGCTGGCTTCATGGTCCAGATCCCAGTCCGACAGCACATAGCGTGCACGCGCTGCGCCATCGAGTTGATAGTCGTGTCTGGCAGGGCGGTGGGTGTGACCGTGAATGATGGTGTTACTTGCGCTTAGGCGGAACAAGTCTGCAATCGCGTCTTGATTGACATCCATGATGTCGTAAGACTTTTCACGCTGTGCAGCGCGACTGCCGGCCCGCAGATTATCGATAATCGCTTTGCGTTGAACCAACGGTAAAGCGAGGAAGTTTGCTTGCCATTCCGCTTGCCGTACTTGCGCGCGGAACTGCATATAGGCCGCATCGTCTGTGCAATAGGCATCGCCATGGGTCAGGGTCAGCAGGCGACCTGCAATGGTGGTGACAAAGGGGTCAGGCAGCAACTGTATGCCGGTCGCTGCAGCAAACTTCTCGCCGACCAGAAAGTCGCGATTCCCTGCCATCCAGAATAGCTGTACACCAGCCGAGCTGATTTGTTTGAGAGCATCGACCACTTGCTGATGGTAAGGCTCATGCAAATCATCATCACCGGCCCAGGCTTCGAAGATATCGCCGAGCAGATAGAGTTGTGCGGCGTGTGCTGCGTGCTGCTGCAGGAAGTCAAAGAATGCCTGCGTAGTGCGCGGCATGCTGGCTTGCAAATGCAAATCCGAAACAAAAAGCGCAGCCATGGCAGGCTGCGCTTGATTCGTCGAAGCAGAGGATAGGGAGGAGCTCATATCGTGCATCGACGGTAGCTATTAATGTAAGTTACGAAGCTTAGATGACTTCAGCTTTTTCGATGATGACGTCTTCTACCGGTACGTCAGCAAACATGCCGCTGCGGGTGGTTTTGACTGCACGGATTTTTTCAACGATATCGATGCCGTCAGTGACTTTGCCGAATACGCAGTAGCCCCAGCCGTCTTGACCTGGGTAGTCGAGGAAGCTGTTGCTGTTGACGTTGATGAAGAACTGCGCGGAAGCGGAGTGCGGTGCCGAAGTACGTGCCATTGCCAGCGTGTACATTTCGTTTTTCAAACCGTTCTTTGCTTCGTTTTCGACTGGCTCGTTGGTTGGCTTTTGTTTCATGCCTGGCTCAAAACCACCGCCTTGAATCATGAAGCCATCGATCACGCGATGGAAAATGGTGCCAGCGTAGTGACCCGAATTAACGTAGGCCAGAAAGTTTTCAACTGTTTTCGGCGCTTTTTCTGCGTCGAGTTCGATGGTGATGTTGCCGTGGTTGGTGGTGAGGAGGACTGCCATATTATTCCTTGATATATGTAGGGGTGATAAAGAGTGTAAATAAGGGGCTAATAATTAATTGATCAGCGTAGCGGATTCAATAATGACCGGTGTGGTCGGTACATTTTGATGACCACCGCGATTACCGGTGCTGACGTTCTTAATTTTTTCGACGACTTCCGTGCCTTTGACTACTTTGCCAAAGACCGCATAGCCCCAGCCGTCACGGCTAGGGTAGTTCAGCATGCTGTTGTTGGCGGTATTGATAAAGAACTGTGCCGTGGCCGAATGCGGCGAGCTGGTGCGTGCCATCGCGACGGTATAGATGTCATTCTTCAGACCGTTTGCTGCTTCGTTCTGGATAGGCGCACGTGTCGCTTTTTCGCGCATGTCTTTATCGAAGCCACCGCCCTGAATCATAAAGCCATCGATGACGCGATGGAAAATGGTGCCATTGTACTGGCCGCTTTTGACGTACTGCACAAAGTTCTCGACTGACTTCGGTGCTTTTTCCTGATTCAGTTCCAGCACGATGTCGCCCATATTGGTTTTCAGTAATACCTGTGGTGCATCAGCAGCTTGCGCCAGTTGCATCATGCCGGACAGTGAGATGGCGGCAACCATGGCCAGAGCTTGGCGGCGAGAAAATTTCATGCGGGCTTCTTTCATGTCAGTGAAGGTAAATGGTTCTGTGATGCTCTGCGCGTGCCTGGTGCAAGTGGTGCTGCTGAGTTTATATTCAATAGCCACTCAGCTTGCAGGATCGCGCGCGCTGTCATATTATGCCGTCCCGCTTGCGCTTGCTGCGGTTTTGCTGCGCCAGGGAAAGCAAAGATAAAAAATAATCTTGCGCCACACGCGGACCGGATATGCAATTTGGTCGGCAGTGGTGCTTTTTATCAATGCTATACTGCCGCAAAAACGTGCATTTTATCAAAAAGAAGTATGACTAAGTGTTTTGGCCGCATCGTCGCAGCCGCGACCCGGCGTCACTGATGCGCGTAAATGATGATGCGCATCCTGCCTTGTGACAAATCTTAGCCGAAACAGACAACCATTCATGAGTGCCCTGAAGATCTACAATACGCTGGCGCGTGAGAAGCAGCCGTTTACTCCTATTGAGCCGGGCAAAGTCCGGATGTATGTGTGCGGCATGACCGTATACGATTACTGTCATATCGGACACGCGCGCGTCATGGTGGTATTCGACCTGGTGCAGCGCTGGTTGCGTACGTCCGGCTATGAAGTGAACTATGTGCGCAATATCACCGATATTGACGACAAGATTATCAAGCGTGCCGCCGAAAACGGTGAGTCCATTTCCGCGCTGACGCAGCGTTTCATCGATGCGATGGATGAAGACGCCGCAGCGCTGGGCGTGCAAAAGCCGGACCACGAGCCGCGCGCGACCAATTATGTACCGCAAATGCTGGGCCTGATCGAAGCGCTGGAACGCAATGGCCTCGCTTACAAATCTGCCGATGGTGATGTGAATTACTCGGTGCGTGACTTCCCCGGCTACGGCAAGCTGTCCGGCAAATCGCTGGATGATTTGCGCGCCGGTGAACGCGTCGATGTCAACACTGGTAAACATGATCCGCTGGACTTTGTATTGTGGAAATCATCGAAGGAATCCGAACCGGACGAAGTGAAGTGGGCTTCCAAATGGGGCAGTGGTCGTCCAGGCTGGCATATCGAATGCTCGGCCATGGCTTGCGAATTGCTGGGCCGGCAATTCGATATTCACGGCGGCGGCGCCGACCTGCAATTCCCGCATCATGAAAATGAAATCGCCCAGTCCGAAGGTGCGAACCAGAATACCTTCGTCAATTACTGGATGCACAATGGCTTCGTGCGCGTCGACAATGAAAAGATGTCGAAGTCGCTGGGTAATTTTTTCACCATCCGCGAAGTACTGGCGAAATACGATTCTGAAGTCGTGCGCTTTTTTATCCTGCGCGCGCATTACCGCAGCCAGCTGAATTATTCCGATGCGCATCTGGACGATGCCCGCAACGCCTTGACCCGCATGTACACCGCGCTCAAGGATGTGGCACCGGATAATGCGCCGCTGGATATGACAGAAGCGCATGCAGTGCGCTTTGCGGAAGCAATGAATGACGATTTCAATACGCCGCTGGCAGTGGCCGTATTGTTTGAGTTGACAAATGAAATCAATAAAACAAAATCCACCGCTTTGGCGCGCCAACTGGTCGGACTCGCTGGTATAGTCGGTCTCTTGCAGCGCCCGGCCCAGCAATTCCTGCATGCCGGCCTGGCCAATGGGGAAGATGGCGATATGGAAACATTTGTCGTCGAGCAAATCACTGCACGGGTCAATGCCAAGAAAGCCAGGGATTTTGCCGAGGCGGATCGCATTCGTGCCGCGCTGCTGGAAAAAGGCATCGTGCTGGAAGATAAACCAGGCGGCCTGACTGAATGGCGAAGGGCTTGAACTGATGGGGAAAACGATCGCCACTGACGAAACCCGACTCCTGCCAGCCTACTGGGAGGAGGCCAAGGCCGAGCTGATGAAGCGCGACCGCATCCTGCGCAAGCTCATCCCGCAGTTTGGTGATTTGCACCTGGTCGGCCGCGGCGAAGCATTTTCCACATTGGCACGTTCCATCATAGGACAACAAATTTCAACGAAAGCGGCAGACTCGGTCTGGCAGCGCTTCCTCGAAGTTTGTCCAAAATGTACGCCGGCACAGGTGATCAAGGCTGGTGACAAGCTGGCAACTTGTGGCTTATCCAAGCGTAAAGCGGAGTATATTTTCGATCTGGCCGACCATTTCAAGGCAAAACGTGTCAATTGTGACAAGTGGGCCGAGATGGAAGATGAAGAAGTTATCGCTGAGTTAATTCAAATTCGCGGTATCGGACGCTGGACAGCGGAGATGTTTTTGATATTTAATCTGCTCCGACCGAATATTTTGCCGCTGGACGACCTTGGTTTGCTGGCGGGCATTAGCCGTAACTATTTTTCCGGCGAGCCGGTTTCGCGCAGCGATGCGCGGGAAGTAGCCGCCAACTGGGAGCCTTACCGTACCGTTGCGACCTGGTATTTATGGCGCAGCCTGGATCCGGTGACGGCCACAAACTAGGTAGAGATACGAAATCCACCGCGTGTTGAATCAAAAGGGTGCACGATGAGTAAAACGACTTTCCTCGGCTTTGAACAGCCGATTGCAGAACTCGATTCCAAGATCGAAGAGCTGCGCTTTGTACAAGATGACTCAGCAGTCGATATCTCGGAAGAGATTGATCGCCTGTCGAAGAAGAGCCAGCAACTGACCAAGGATATCTATGCCAAGCTCACGCCATGGCAGGTGTCGCAGATTGCGCGTCATCCACAACGTCCGTACACGATGGATTATGTGAATGAAATCTTCACCGACTTCCACGAATTGCACGGCGACCGCAGCTATGCGGATGACCTGTCCATCGTTGGCGGCCTGGCGCGCTTCAACGGCATGCCATGTATGGTGATCGGCCATCAAAAAGGTCGCGATACCAAAGAACGCAGCATGCGTAACTTCGGTATGCCTAAACCGGAAGGCTATCGCAAGGCGATGCGCCTGATGAAGCTGGCCGAGAAATTCGGTTTGCCGGTGTTTACATTCGTTGATACCCCGGGCGCGTTCCCGGGCATTGATGCCGAAGAGCGCGGACAGTCGGAAGCGATTGGCCACAATCTCTACGTCATGGCGGAATTGAAAGTGCCGCTGATTGCAACCATCATCGGCGAAGGCGGCTCCGGCGGTGCGCTGGCGATTGCGGTCGGCGATGCAGTGCTGATGCTGCAGTATTCGACTTATTCGGTGATTTCGCCGGAAGGTTGCGCCTCCATCCTGTGGAAATCCGCAGAGCGCGCATCCGATGCGGCAGAAGCGCTCGGCCTGACCGCACATCGTTTGAAAGCAATGGGCCTGATCGACAAGATCATCAATGAACCACTGGGCGGTGCGCATCGCGATCCGAAACAGATGGCAGCCTTGGTCAAGCGTGCGCTGGCCGACACCGTGCGTCAGTTCCAGGGAATGAAAACCAAGGACCTGCTGGCAGCACGCCATGAAAAATTGATGAGCTACGGTAAATTCAAAGAGCTCAACACACCGGAATGATGCGTGACGAATAAAGAAACTGCGTCTATGCAATCCGGGTTTGAACGCGCGTTAGGGGAGATCCGGACGCGCGTTTCTCTTTCTGGCCCGGCTACTTCCGGCACGAAAATCGCACTGGCCTATAGCGGCGGCCTCGACTCGGCAGCCTTGCTGCATTTGCTGCATGCCTACGGACAAGCGCAGCAGATAGAAGTCTTTGCCTTCCATGTACATCACGGTTTGAGCCCGAATGCCGATCACTGGCTCGCGCATTGTCGCGCGCAGTGTGAGTCATTGGGCGTGCGCTTTGATGCGCGCCAGGTGGAAATCGGCAAGAAGGAAAAGAGCGGTATTGAAGAAGCTGCGCGCCAGAGCCGCTATGCTGCGCTCGGCGAGATGTGCCGTGCGCATGCGGTGCCCTTGCTGCTGACCGCACATCATCAGGACGACCAGGCCGAAACAGTTTTGCTGCAGCTCTTGCGTGGTTCCGGTGTGGCCGGCCTGTCGGGCATGGATAGCGCCAATCATGCGGCGGACCTGCTCGGCGATGCCGACTTGCTGATGGGGCGTCCGTTGTTGCAGGCGACGCGTGAAGAACTGCAGGCTTATGTAACGACGCATGCGATTCAGTTTGTGGAAGATGAGTCCAACCTCGATCCACGTTATGCCCGCAATGCCTTGCGTCATCAAGTGATGCCGATACTGGAACAACATTTTCCCGGTTTCCAGCAACGCTTCGCACGCAGCGCACAGCATGCGCAATCGGCGCAGCGTTTGCTGATTGAACTGGCGGCAGAGGATTTGCAGCAATGCCTGGATGGCGCTTGCCTCGACGTGGGCAAGCTGAGGAAATTCGGCGCAGATCGTATCGATAATATGCTGCGCTACTGGTTTGCTTCGCGCGGTGTACGCATGCCTTCGACTGCATGGCTCAATGAAATGCGCACGCAATTGCTGGAAGCAAAGCACGATGCGCAGCTCTGCGTGACGCATGCGGATTGCCATATCCGGCGGCATCGTGACCGCGTATTCATTACGCCGAAGCTTGATCCCGCCTTGCTGGAACAGCCACCGCGCACTTTCAGCTGGCAGGGTGAAGCCAGCCTGCATTTCGCCAGCTTCGGCGGCACCTTGTTTTTCGATCCGGCGGAGCAGGGCATCGCTGCCGACTGGTTACGCTCGCAAACACTGGCGCTCCAGTTGCGCAGCGGCGGTGAGCGCCTGAAGCCGGCCTGGAATCGTCCGACCAAAAGCCTGAAGTATCACTACCAGGCTTGCGATGTACCGTCCTGGGAACGTGAGCGCCTGCCGCTGGTTTTTGCAGGCAAGCAATTATTGTTTGCAGCCGGCATCGGCATGGATTGTCATCCGCTCAACACCGAGGCCGGTGGCAATATTCAACTGCGTTGGCAGTTCGACCAGGACCAAATCGCATTGCCCTAGGGATTTTTGGTGATTTTGATAAGCATAGGCGCTGGCAAGGCCTTGTCGGACTTGTCATTCTGCGCTGCACGCTGTAAAGTCGAGGGTTGATTTTTCACGCTTTTCTCTTTCTTTAAGAGCTCTTTCCAGATCCTTATGGCTTTAATCGTTCACAAATACGGCGGCACATCGATGGGCTCGACCGAGCGCATCAAAAATGTCGCCAGACGCGTCGCCAAATGGCATGACGCTGGTTATCAAATCGTAGTGGTGCCGTCGGCGATGTCCGGCGAAACCAATCGTTTGATCGGATTGGCCAAAGAGTTGATGCCGCAACCAAATCCACGCGAACTGGATATGCTGGCGTCAACCGGCGAACAGGTTTCTGTCGCGCTGCTGGCCATGGCTTTGCAATCGATCGGCAAGGAAGCCGTATCGTATGCCGGCTGGCAAGTCGCGATCAAGACGGATTCGGCTTTCACCAAGGCACGCATCCAGTCTATCGACGATGCGAAAGTGCAAAAGGATCTGGATGCAGGTCGCATCGTTATCATCACCGGTTTCCAGGGGGTGGACGATGACGGCAATATCGCGACCCTCGGTCGTGGTGGTTCCGATACTTCGGCGGTGGCGGTTGCCGTCGCGCTGAAGGCGCAGGAATGCCTGATTTACACAGATGTTGACGGCGTCTATACGACCGACCCGCGCGTTGTGTCGGAAGCACGTCGCCTCAATACCGTGACCTTTGAAGAGATGCTCGAAATGGCATCGCTAGGCTCGAAAGTGCTGCAGATTCGCTCGGTCGAATTCGCCGGCAACTACAAGATGCCGACGCGCGTGCTGTCGTCGCTGACCGACCCTATGATACCGCTGGAAGAAGAAGCAAAATCCGGCACCCTGATTTCGTTTGAGGAAGATACACACATGGAACAAGCCGCCATCACCGGTATAGCATTCAATCGCGACGAAGCGAAAATTACCGTACTGGGCGTACCTGATCGCCCAGGCATCGCTTACCAGATTCTGGGTCCGATCGCAGCTGCCAACATTGAAGTCGACATGATCATCCAGAATCAGTCAGTCGACGGCAAAACAGATTTTACCTTTACCGTACCGCGCGGCGATTACGCCAAGGCAGTGGATGTACTGAACGACAGCGTGAAGGCACATATCGGCGCCGCCAGCATCCTGGGCGATACCAAAGTGTCGAAAGTATCGGTGGTTGGCGTCGGCATGCGTAGCCATGTTGGTATTGCATCGCAAATGTTCCGTACCTTGTCGGAAGAGGGCATCAATATCCAAATGATCTCGACTTCAGAAATCAAGATTTCGGTCTTGATCGACGAGAAGTATATGGAATTGGCAGTGCGTGCTTTGCACAAGACATTCGATCTGGAAAAAAGTAACTAAAAAAGAAAATAAGTCATGCTGAAATGCATAGTTTTGGGTTGACCAGACATGCATGAAAAGTTATGATGCTGGACCTTCTGGTAGCGGGCAACTGACGTTACTGAAGTAATGTGGAGACGTGGCCGAGTGGTCGAAGGCACTTCCCTGCTAAGGAAGCATATGGGCTTAAACCTGTATCGTGGGTTCGACTCCCACCGTCTCCGCCAAAAGAATTGAAAGCCCTTGATGAAAATCAGGGGCTTTTTTCTTTGCTCGAATTGGATTGAGTCACCTTTACTGGAACACGTATTTTGAACACGAAGAGAAGCAAGCGCTGGGATGGAAAGATTGATACGCTGACCGCGGATTACCTGAAGGATGTTGTAACGCAGATGAAGGCCTATGGCGATCGCGTACAGTTTGCACTGAACGGACCGGGACAGAAGCCGCACTACCAGGTCATCAATAGTTTTGAAAAGAAAATGGCATTCGACAGCAATAATCATTTGCTGCATCCGGCTGAAGATGAATTTGTCGGCGCCAATGCGACTGCCGTGCTGACCCTGGCACAGATCGAGGCGGCGATTGCCAATGTAGGGGTGAAGCGGGTCAGTACCCCTACGCGTGCGGTACGCAGCGTACGGGGCAGCAGCACGCCGGCAGCGCGTCCGGGCGACCTGATCGATATCCAGAAGTATGAGTACTTCAAGAACAATGTACAGAAGCTGCCGGAAGGCATACGCGCTTATTCGCAAGACATCACCAACTTGATGAAGAAGGGAATGACGGCGGAAGCGGCCTTTGGCGAGATCGTCGAACAGTACTTCTGAGCGCCTGTCAGTTACTTACAGCCTGCATGTAAAAAAGCCCGCATCGTCTGGATGCGGGCTTTTTTATTTGCCGGAGCGGCCTGTGTCTGGCTATCCGGCGCTGTGGCCTGAGCGGTGCCTGTCGGCGTGCTCAGAGCCGGTATATTTTTTCCCCGGTTTGCACAATTTTGAATTTTGCGTCGGATAGCGGGTCCAGCGCGCGGCCGTCTGCCAATTGATATGTTTTCGAGCCGGGCAGCCCGTCCGGGTCAGGGGTGCTGATCGGCGTTTGATAAACCTCAACGTGGTAAGCGGCACCGGTCTTTCCTTTGGCATCGAATTTTTCTACCAAATCCATAAGAGTCTCCTTTGGGTTGAGGGTAGATAAACAATACCAGATTTTGTTTGCCGTGCCAGTGCGATCGCAGCCTTATTCGTTTGCTTGTTCAATGAATAACATTTTGCTGATTAAACGGCAAGAAAAGGGCTTGATTGACGGATGCAGATATCATTTTTGCAATCAAACTGTAACAAATCGAAAAAAAATCAAAATATTTTCAATAGAACCCTAAAGTTCCGGTTTCCGCTGCCGTTATCAAAACCAGACAGCAGGGATTTTTTCTGATTTTGGGTTTGGAAAATATTTTAAAAATATTTTGTTTAAACCCTAAAGTTTGGAAAAAACGTGCCGTTAACGAGACAAGAGCCTGAAAAGAAGTTCATTTTTTTGTCTCTGGAGTCGGTTTTTTGGAAAATTCTGTGTCCCCGGAATCAAGAAAAATTGCCTCAAAACATGCTTTTTTATAAGCAACATCCGGGCAGGAAATAAATGCCCAGATGCAATATACAAGCCACTCTCCGCCTCATTTCATGTGAAGGCGTATCGAATGCTGGTCGACGTTTGTAAGACAAACGCCTACCGGCCTATTGTCGTCTGCGCTGTATAAAAATACAGAATACTGCCTATTCCTGCCCTTTGTTTCCCCCTGCAGAATGCAATCACTGGCTCACAAATTACTGCCAGGAAATTCACAGATCAGGGGATAACATGACAACTAACGACATCATTGCTGAAATTCGTGACGCTAACTTAGGTTACTTGATGCTTGCACAACAAATGATCCGTTCCGACAAGGCGACTGCAATTTTCCGCCTCGGGATCAGCAATGAAATCGCAGACCTGATCGAAGGCATGAACAATGCCCAGATCCTCAAGCTCGCTGGTGCCAATATGATGCTGGCCCGTTTCCGTTTCGACGACGGCGCCATCCTCGGCATGCTGACCAATTACAACAAGGATCGCTCGCTTGCGCATTCGCACGCAGCCATCCTGATGGCAGGACAAGCGGTTGAACAAATCGCTTAAGTAATCCACTGCTGATCGTATTGTTGTAATTCTTCAGAAGCGAGCGAAAAAATGGCCAAGAAAAGTGTAGTGACAGAAGCGCAAGAAATTCAGCTTGCAATCGAGCTTATCAATCTGGGTGCACGATTGCAGTTGCTGGAATCCGAAACTTCGCTGTCGCGCGAACGCCTGTTGAAGCTGTATAAGGAATTGCGCGGCGTCTCGCCACCAAAAGGCATGTTGCCATTTTCGACCGACTGGTTCATTACCTGGCAACCGAATATCCATTCCTCGCTGTTTATGGGTATCCATAAATACCTGGTCGAACATGCGCAGATTTCCGGTATCCAGGCGGTGATGAAGGCTTACAAGCTTTATCTGGAGCAGGTTGAGCTGGGTGCAGACGGCGAACCGGTTTTATCATTGACGCGCGCCTGGACTCTGGTACGATTCTTCGACAGCAAAATGCTGGCAACCGCATGTTGCAGCGAATGCGGCGGCAATTTCGTCGTGCATCGCCTCGATTTGAATGCAAATTACACCTGTGGCCTGTGCCATATGCCATCCCGGGCAGGTAAAACCAAACGCGCCAAGGCAGACAGTTTGCTGGCCGCCTGAGCGGGGTGTCTTATTATTGAAAGAGTATCTGTGTGAAGAAAGTGGGGCGCTCCGGCGCAAAGTCGGCGCCTCCCAGAACGGTATTCCAGATACCGGCAGTACAAGCCCTCCTGTTTCAAATTTCCTCCTTTTTAATTGTATTGCTGCTGGCGTATAGCCTGACGGCAGTGTTCGGCTGGGCCATGAATGTGCTCGTCGCGGCTTGCCTGCAGGGTGTGATCGCGGCCGGACTGTCGTGGTGGCGCGGGCTGGCGCCGTGGTGGTTGCTGATCCAGCTACTGTTTTTGCCGCTGCTCCTGCTGACGCTGACTTTGCAATGGTCGCCCTTTATCTTCCTGGCGGCATTCCTGGTCTTGCTATTCCTGTACTGGAGTACTTTCCGCACCCAGGTGCCGTTTTATCCTTCACGCTTGTCAACCTGGCAGGCGGTTGCCGGCTTGCTGCCGCCCGGACAACGAGTCAGCTTTATCGATATAGGCAGTGGTCTTGGCGGTCTGGTGCTGAACCTGGCGCGACAAAGGCCGGATGGGCGTTTTGTCGGTATTGAAATCGCTCCTTTGCCATGGCTGGTGAGTACTGTGCGGGCGCGCCTGGGTGGAAGTGCGGCGCGCTTTGAGCGCGGCGATTATGGCCGCCTGAACTTTGCCGACTACGATGTCGTGTTTGCCTATTTGTCACCGGCGGCGATGCCGGCCTTGTGGCGCAAGGCAAAAGCCGAAATGCGCAGCGGTACCTTGCTGCTCAGTTATGAGTTCATCATCCCGGAAGCCGCGCCGGATATAGTGCTATCGCCCGATAACAGTGGCACCCGGCTTTACGGCTGGCGTCTCTGAGCAAATCCAGGCACATCCCCACGCTTTATTTCAGCGATTCCTCCTCCTTAATCGCTCAAGTTCCGATAATTCAGGCCGTTGAAAGCATATGAGCGCTTGAGCGATCAATACCACCCTTATATACAACAGGTGCGCTGTCATCTTGGTTGCGCGTATGCAACTCTTAAGGCAATAATGGCAGCCTAAACCTAAGAACAACGGAGCGAGCGCACTTGTTAGTCATCATTGGATATCTCGTAGTCGTCCTATCGGTCTTTGGCGGCTTCGCTCTGGCCGGCGGTCATTTGGCAGCCCTGTTTCAGCCCCTTGAGTTACTGATGATTGGTGGTGCCGCGATTGGTGCCTTCTTCGTCGGTAACAACGGCAAGGCGATCAAGGCGACGCTGAAGGCTTTGCCCAGCGTTTTCAAGGGTTCCCGATATACAAAGAACTTGTATATGGAACTGATGACGCTTTTGTTCGAGATCCTGACCAAGGTACGTAAAGAAGGTTTGATGTCGATCGAAGGGGATATCGAAGCCCCGGAAGAAAGCGCCATTTTTGCCAAGTACCCGACCGTCCTGGCGGATCATCACACCATCGAATTCATGACCGATTACCTGCGCCTGATGGTGTCGGGGAATATGGATGCCTTCCAGATCGAAAACCTGATGGACAACGAAATCGAAACCCATCATGCCGAAGGTGAGGTACCCGTGCATTGCGTGGCAAAAATCGGTGACGGCTTGCCGGCTTTCGGTATCGTCGCAGCGGTGATGGGGGTGGTGCATACGATGGAATCGGTGGGCTTGCCGCCGGCCGAGCTGGGCATGCTGATCGCGCACGCGCTGGTCGGTACCTTCCTCGGTATTTTGCTTTCCTATGGTTTCGTGACTCCTTTGTCGAGCGTGCTGGAACAGAAATTGCACGAATCGTCCAAGATTTTCCAATGTGTGAAAGTGACTTTGCTGGCCAGCCTGAACGGCTATGCACCGGCATTGGCAGTGGAATTCGGCCGCAAGGTATTGTTCTCGACCGAGCGTCCTTCCTTTAGCGAGATGGAAGAACACATCCGGCAGTCGAAAACAAAATAACCAAATTTATTAACTTAACTCGCAAGTAAAAGAGCAATTTAACGGAGACTGGCATGGCTGACGAAGGACTCCGTCCCATCATCATCAAACGTATCAAAAAATCCGGGGGCGGCCATCATGGCGGCGCCTGGAAAATCGCCTACGCCGACTTCGTCACGGCGATGATGGCTTTCTTCCTGCTGATGTGGTTGCTCGGTTCAACCACCAAAGGCGATCTGCAAGGGATTGCCGATTTCTTTAGTACCCCTTTGAAGGTGGCGATGGCCGGCGGCTCCGGTAGCGGCGACAGCTCAAGCGTCATCAAGGGCGGCGGCAAGGACATGACGCGCATCGACGGCCAGCAGAAAAAAGGCGAAGACCTGACGCCGGCGAAGAACTTCAACCTGAAGGCGGCCGAAGCCGAGCTGGAGCGGCAGGAAGTCAATCGCCTGAAAGCGCTGAAGGAGCGTATCGAGAAAGCCATCGATACCATTCCCGGCCTGCAGCAATTCAAGAATCAGCTATTGATCGATATCACGACCGAAGGTTTGCGCATCCAGATCGTCGACGAAAAAAATCGTCCGATGTTTGCGTTGGCACGTGCTGAATTACAGCCGTATACAAAAGTCATCCTGCACGAAATCGCCAAGATCCTCAACGATATTCCGAACCGTATCAGCCTTTCCGGGCATACCGATGCGACGCCTTATTCCAGTGGCGAAAAAAGCTATAGCAACTGGGAGCTGTCGTCAGATCGCGCGAATGCATCACGGCGCGAACTGATCGCCGGCGGCATGGCGGAGAACAAGGTGTTGCGTGTGGTTGGCCTGTCTTCCGCTGTCTTGTTTGATAGCGCTGATCCGCTTAATCCTATCAATCGCCGCATCAGCATTATTGTGTTGAACAAAAAGGCCGAAGACTCCATCACACAGGAAAACAAGAAGGTGGATGTGAACGACAAAGAGAGTGCGCAGGAAGCCGTTGAAACGGCGGTAAATGCGCAGCAAGTGAAGCCAGCCCCAGTTGCACCAGCAGCTCCGGTAGCCCCAGTTGCAAGATAGCCAAAGTGCTGTAAGTAAACGAAATGAGCGGGTGCTCCCATGACAATAAAAAATTCGTTGGCGCTGGAATTAAAGGAACTGTTATCTGGTTTGTCCGAACACGGCAGCCAGCACCTGACAGAAATCGAAACGGACCTGGTGCAAACCAATGTCCTGTTGAGTGAAGCGATTGAAAAGCTGAGCGCCAGCTTCATGGCGATCCATGAGGCGGTGAGTGCACAGCAGCAGCTGGTCGATACCTTGCTGGCGCAGGCGCCGGCAGCAGCGGTCGGTGAGCTGCGGACTAAAGCGGTGCAGATCGATCAGCATGTGAACGCGGCAGTGACGGGCTTGCAGTTCCAGGACATGACGAACCAGTTGATAGGGCGCGCAATGCGACGCCTGGTCGGGGTGCGTGATGTACTGGAAGTATTGGGCACGCATAGTAGCGCGATTCCGGCCGATGCCGGGCCGGAACTATTGCAGGCTTTGCTGGCGAAAACAAATGGCAGCATCAAAACGCAAAGCAGCAATCTGGAAAATGAATTGTGGAAGGCAGTACGGCAGACGCATATGGAAAGCGGCGACGTCGAATTGTTTTAAATGCGGATTTAAATTTAGATAACCGGGCGTACAGGCCTGAAACGAGAATGGGCAGGGGTAAAGATGGCAAAGACAATATTGGCAGTCGATGATTCGGGTTCACTGCGACAAATGGTGGTCTTCAGTTTGCGGGCGGCCGGCTATCAAGTGACAGAAGCAGTTGATGGACAAGATGGTCTCGACAAGGCGAAGACACAGGCTTTCGATCTGGTTCTGACCGATCAGAACATGCCACGCATGGATGGCTTTTCGCTGATACGTGCATTGCGTGCACTGACCACCTACCAAAAAACGCCGATTCTGGTGCTGACCACTGAGTCCAGCGATGAGATGAAGGCCAAAGGCCGTGCTGCCGGTGCTAACGGCTGGCTGGTCAAACCTTTTGATCCGCAACGACTGACTGAAGTCGTGAAAAAAGTGATTGGTTAATACAGATCATGAGTTGCAACATCATCAAGCGCACAATTAACGGAGCAGAACGATGACCATCGATATGAGTCAGTTCTTCCAGGTGTTTTTCGACGAGACGGAAGAACTCCTGGCCGAGATGGAAAAGCTGCTGCTGGCGGTGGACGTATCGGCTCCTGATGAAGAAGATTTGAACGCGATTTTCCGCGCAGCCCATTCGATCAAGGGCGGCGCCGCTACCTTCGGCATTACTGATTTGACCGAAGTCACGCATGTGCTGGAAACCTTGCTGGACCGGGTCCGCAAGGGCGAGATGGCGCTGATGGCCGAGCATGTGGATGCATTCCTCTCCGCCAAGGACGTACTCAAGATGCAACTGGATGGCCATCGCCTACATACGCCGGTGGATCTGGAAGCAGTCGCTGATGTGCGTATCCTGCTGGAATCGCTGTCGCAGGACGATGCGCCGCCACCGCAGGCGGCACCAGTTGCGGCGACAGCCGGTGCCGCTTCGAGTGACCGTCGCTTCCGTATCGAATTGCCGCAAACTTCGGCGCGTGATGTGGATGCGCTCGCCGCCGAACTGGGTTTGCTGGGTGAAATTCAGCGTGACGTATTGCCGGATCAACGCGCGGTATTCACGCTGAGCACGCAGGAAGGCGTCGACGACATCATCGCGATTTGTTCCTTCATCCTCGATCCGCAGGATTTGAAGATCACCGAAGAAGCGGTAATCAAAGGCGTGCATCAGTCGATCGATGATCGCAGCCGCAATGAAGAAGAGCAGGGTTACGGTTTCTTCGAACCACTGCATTCGACGATTGCAGAAAACGCGCAAGGTTACGGCTTCTTCGCGCCCTTTGTTCCCTTGCCTTTGCCGGATGCGGCGAGCAAGGATGCCGCCGAGCAGGATGAAGATAAAGGCAATGCATTGGCAGTCGAAGAAGTGCATGCGGCAGCCGCTGCAACAGATAAGAAAACTGCTGCCAAGCGTGATACCGACAAGACGAATGTCAGCGCGGAATCTTCATCGATACGCGTCGGCATAGAAAAAGTGGATCAGCTGATCAATTTGGTCGGCGAACTCGTCATCACGCAAGCGATGATAGAACAGCGCACCGGTGCGCTCGATCCGATGCAGCATGAACGCCTGCTGAACAGCGTATCGCAATTGACGCGCAATACCCGCGATTTGCAGGAAGCGGTGATGTCCATCCGCATGATGCCCATGGATTATGTGTTCTCGCGCTTCCCGCGCATGGTGCGTGACCTCGCATCCAAGCTCGGCAAGAAAGTCGAATTCGTCACCCACGGCGCGGCGACCGAACTGGATAAAGGCTTGATCGAGCGCATCGTCGATCCTTTGACGCACCTGGTACGCAACAGCATAGACCACGGCATCGAAATGCCGGAAACCCGCCTGGCGGCAGGCAAGTCGGCTTCAGGCCAATTGTCTTTGTCGGCCGGTCACCAGGGCGGCAATATCATTATTGAAGTCAGCGATGATGGCGGCGGCCTCAACCGCGAGCGGATCCTGGCCAAGGCCAAACAGCAAGGCTTGCCGGTATCCGATGATTTGCCGGATGAAGAAGTCTGGCAATTGATTTTTGCTCCAGGCTTTTCGACTGCCGAAGCGGTGACGGATGTATCCGGCCGTGGCGTCGGCATGGATGTGGTGAAACGGAATATCACAGCGATGGGCGGCTCGGTCGACATCCGTTCCAGCAAAGGTTATGGCACGACGATTTTGATTTCACTGCCATTGACGCTGGCAATCCTCGACGGCATGTCGATCAAGGTCGGCGACGAGATTTATATCCTGCCGCTGGGCTATGTAGTGGAATCACTGCAGCCCGAGTTGACCGATATTAAAGACATCAGCGGACAGGGGCAGGTCATCAAGGTCCGCGGTGACTACCTGCCTTTGATCCCGCTGTACAAGATTTTCAGCATAGAGCCACGCTTTACCGATCCGTCGGAAGGCATCGTGGTTATCCTGGAATCGGAAGGCAAAAAAGCAGCGCTGTTTGTAGACGACCTGGTGGGTCAACAACAAGTAGTGGTTAAAAACCTTGAATCGAATTATCGTAAGGTGGCTGGAATATCGGGTGCCACCATCCTCGGTGACGGCGGCGTTGCGCTGATTATCGATGTGGCGGCCTTACTGCGTTCAAGCCGTCAGTTAAACGACGAATCCATTTATTCCTGAAGAGGAGAATTTTCATGATTCACAATGTACAAAATAATACGACCGGTGCGGAAAACGGCAATGAATTCCTGGCATTCACTCTGGGCAAAGAAGAGTACGGCATTGATATTCTGAAAGTGCAGGAAATCCGTGGTTACGAAGCGGTCACCCGCATCGCCAATGCACCTGAATTTGTCAAAGGCGTCGTCAATCTGCGCGGCATCATCGTGCCTATCGTCGATATGCGTATCAAGTTCAATCTGGGTGAGCCTACCTACGATCAATTCACAGTCGTCATCATTTTGAATATCGCTGGCCGCGTGGTTGGCATGGTGGTCGATAGTGTGTCCGACGTCATCACCTTGTCGCCTGAGCAAATCAAACCAGCACCGGAAATGGGTACTGCCTTCAATACAGATTATTTGATTGGACTGGGCACGCTCGACGAACGTATGCTGATCCTGGTGGATATCGACAAACTGATGTCCAGCAGCGAAATGGGTTTGATAGAAAAAATCGCCGCTTAATCGTTTTGTCTGTTTAAAAACCTTGTAGGCTGGCTTCGATGCAGCTGACATCTGTAAGCAAATAGGCAGGATTTATTTGCATGTATCAACAGGATTGCCGGGTTCGCGAGCGGAATGACGCTATGCAAACAATCGCATGTAAAAGTTTTTGCAGAACGCATATCGGATAAGCAAGATATGCAGCAGGCGAAAGGGGAATCTGAAGTATGAAAACGACCACTCAAGGCAGGGCTGAGGGTACTAAAGAGTTTGAATTTACCGCTCGAGATTTTGAGCGGGTTCGTGCCTTGATTCATAAAAAGGCTGGCATCGCGCTGGCCGAGAGCAAGCAAGAAATGGTTTACAGCCGCCTGGCGCGCCGTCTGCGTGCGACTGGCATCGGCTCGTTCGTCAGTTATCTGGATCAGCTGGAGCAGGGCGGTAGTGACGAGGAGTGGGAGGCATTCACCAATGCACTGACCACCAATCTGACCTCCTTCTTCCGCGAAGCACATCACTTCCCGATCCTGGCTGAGCACATCAAAAAAATCCAACAGCCGATCGAAATCTGGTGCTCTGCTGCATCGACTGGTGAAGAGCCGTATTCGATTGCGATGACCGCCTGCGAAGCCTTCAATACCCTGACACCGCCGGTGCGCATTATTGCGACTGATATTGATACCAATGTACTCAATACCGGTGCCAATGGCGTGTACTCGATAGACCGGCTCGACAAGATGGCGCCGGAGCGTGCCAAACGCTTCTTCCTGCGCGGTAAGGGTGCGCGTGAAGGCATGGTGCGCGTGCGCCCTGAATTGCGTCAATTGATTACCTTCAAGCAGGTCAATCTGCTGGAGAGCAACTGGGGTATTACCGGACAGTTTGATGCGATCTTCTGCCGCAATGTGATGATCTATTTCGACAAGCCGACGCAGGGCAAGATACTGGACCGTTTCGCGCCCTTGATGAAGCCGGATGGCTTATTGTTTGCCGGTCACTCGGAAAATTTCTTATACGTTACCGATGCCTTCAAATTGCGCGGTAAAACGGTATACGAGCTGGATCAAAACAAAAAGGCGGGTTTGTCGCCGTCGCGTCGGGCATAAGAATCTATGAAAGAGCTGACCAAAGAGCATTTCGCCACGAACGTCTATTACGACCGGACCTTCGACCGCGACGCCGCCAAGATTTTGCCGGGCGAGTACTACTACACCGGCAAAGATATGCTGATCGTGACCGTGCTGGGGTCTTGCGTTTCGGCCTGTATCCGCGACCGTGTCACCGGTGTTGGCGGCATGAATCACTTCATGTTGCCGGATGGCGGCGGCGATGCCGATAGCCCGATTTCTGCATCGGCACGCTACGGCACCTATGCGATGGAAATCCTGATCAATGATTTGCTGAAAGCAGGGGCGCGGCGCGAGAACCTCGAAGCCAAAGTGTTCGGTGGCGGGAATGTCCTGAGCGGTTTCAGCTCGATCAACGTCGGCGAACGCAATGCGCAATTCGTGCGTAATTTTCTGAAGATAGAAAATATACGCATCGTGGCAGAAGACCTGAATGACGTGCATCCGCGCAAGGTGTATTACTTCCCGCGTACCGGCAAAGTCCTGGTCAAAAAACTGCGTCAATTGAACAATAATACGTTGGTCAATCGTGAGCAGGATTACGCGAATCGTCTGCAGTCGGGCAGCGTGAGCGGCGATGTCGAGCTCTTTTCCTGACACAAAATATAAAACATAAAAAACGCTTTGCCAGGGTAGCCTCATGAAAATTAAAGTACTGATCGTGGATGACTCCGCGCTGATACGCAGCGTGATGAAAGAAATCATCAATAGCCAACCAGATATGGAAGTGGTGGGCGTGGCGCCTGATCCCATCGTTGCACGCGATCTGATCAAGCAGACCAATCCGGATGTGTTGACACTCGACGTCGAGATGCCGCGTATGGATGGCCTCGATTTTCTGGAAAAATTGATGCGTCTGCGGCCGATGCCGGTGGTGATGGTGTCCTCACTGACGGAACGCGGCTCCGACATTACATTGCGTGCGCTGGAGCTGGGGGCAGTCGATTTTGTCACCAAGCCGAAGATGTCGATCCAGAGCGGCATGCTCGAATACACCGAATTGATAGCAGACAAAATCCGTACTGCATCGAAGGCGCGTATCAAGTCACGCCAGATCACTCCGCATGATGCGAACAAGCCGGCCGGCGATGGCGTACTGCCATTGATACGCAATCCGCTCACCAGTAGTGAGAAGCTGATCATCATCGGCGCCTCGACCGGTGGCACCGAAGCGATCAAGGATTTCCTGATGCAAATGCCGTCGGACTGCCCCGGCATTTTGATCACCCAACACATGCCACCCGGCTTCACCAAATCGTTTGCACAAAGGCTGGACAGCCTGTGCAAGATCAGTGTGAAGGAATCGGAAGGTGGTGAACGCGTCTTGCCGGGACACGCTTATCTGGCACCCGGTCATTCGCATTTGCAGCTGGTGCGTAGCGGCGCAAACTATATGACACAGCTGGATCAGGGGCCGCCTGTGAATCGTCATCGTCCATCGGTCGACGTGCTGTTCCATTCCGCGGCAGTGCACGCAGGCAAGAATGCTGTCGGTGTAATTCTTACAGGGATGGGTAAGGATGGTGCACTGGGTATGCTGGAGATGAAAAACGTTGGTGCACATAACTTTGCGCAGGACGAGGCTTCTTGCGTAGTATTCGGTATGCCGCGTGAAGCCATTGCAGTTGGCGCAACGCATGAGGTTGGTCCGCTGCAGTCCTTGCCAGGGATGGTCTTAGGTTATCTGGCAACGCACAGCAGCCGCGCACTGCGTGTCTGAGTGTTTGTTTATTTGCGACAAGTGTTGACGGATTTGTGCCGAAAAGCGAGCATCCTCAGTGCATAATAGCGTGGCATCAAACAGATGTTATTGACCATGTTCGATTCTTTGCAGGATCGATAACGATTTAAAGATTTAATGGAGTAATTCATGGCAGGCCCAAACACCAAATTTTTAGTTGTTGATGATTTTTCAACGATGCGTCGCATTGTTCGTAATCTCTTGAAAGAACTGGGCTACACGAATGTCGATGAAGCCGAAGACGGCGCGATGGCGCTGGCTAAATTGCGCAGTGAGCAATTCGATTTCGTCGTCTCTGACTGGAATATGCCGAATATGGATGGTCTGACGATGCTGCAGCACATCCGTGCCGATCCTGCCTTGTCCAAATTGCCTGTGTTGATGGTGACGGCTGAAGCGAAAAAAGAAAACATCATCGCCGCTGCGCAAGCTGGTGCGAACGGCTATGTGGTCAAGCCTTTTACCGCCGCAACGCTGGATGAAAAACTGGCGAAGATCTTCGAAAAACTGGCTGCCGCAGGAGCCTGAGTTGACTAGCAACGCGTCTGCACAAATGGTGGAGGCAAGCGCAGAAGCCGGGATTCCGCACGACGAGGTTTTGTCACGTGTAGGCCACATGACCCGTGCCTTGCACGAAAGCCTGCGCGGGCTGGGTTTCGATCAACTGATCGAACGCGCCTCGCACGACATTCCAGATGCGCGTGATCGCCTCGATTACGTAGCGCGTATGACCGAGCAGGCCGCTCAACGTGTGTTGAACGCGACTGAAGCTGCCGGCCCGCTGCAAGAGCAGGTACAGTCAGGTGCCGCCGCCATGTCGGCACAATGGCAGCAAGCATTGCAGGGTAGCTTTTCCGAAGCACAATACAAGGCGCTGGCCGCACAAACCGTGGCTCACCTCGACGCCACGCAAGTGGCTACCACCGAAACCCGCCAGCATCTGATGAACATCATGATGGCGCAGGACTTTCAGGATTTGACCGGTCAGGTCATCAAGAAGGTCACTGAACTCGCGCACGGCCTGGAGCAGCAATTGCTGCAATTGCTGGTCGATTACGCACCGGCCGAGAAAAAGAAAGAAGTCGATACCGGCTTGCTTAATGGCCCGCAAATCAACCCGACCGGCAATGATGTGGTGGCAGGGCAGGAACAGGTCGATGACCTGCTTGAAAGCCTCGGTTTCTGATCTGTAGATGCCTGTCTATACCTGTAGATGCGTCGTTCCCGACCTCGTCGTTTTCCCTTTGAGTTCCCATGTCTGAACTGAATTTCATCGTGCGTGAGCCTTTGCTCAATACAACGCAACAGATTCTTGGCTACGAGCTGTCCTGGCACAGCGGCGGGCAGGGCGGCGGCATGGCCAGCGATGAAGAATTGCTGGAGTTGCTCAGTCTGGCGGCGCGACAATTGGACAGTGACGCAGCCCGCAGTCAGTTGAATGGCGGCTTGCTGTTTTTTGAAGCAAGCCCGGCCTTGTTGACAGCTGATGTAGTGCGCGCCTTGCCAGCCAAAAATACCGTATTTCGTCTGACCGCGACCGATCTAAGCGATGCCGAAACACGCAAAACCGTCGCTGCATTGCGCTTGCAGGGCTATGGCATCTCATTGCGCGGCGCAGACGCGCTCTTGCCGGGTAATCCTTTGCTGCAAGTAGTCAGTCATGTCGAAGGGCGCTTCAACCCCGCAGGCAGCCCGATAGCAAGCTTGCAGTCGGCGACCGTCAAGGTAGTGGCACGCAAGATCTCGTCGTGGCAAGAGTACGATGCCTGCGCCGCACAAGGTCTCTATGCCTTCATCGGTAACTCCTATCAGGTAGCACGGCCGAATGTCGAGAAAAAAGGCTTGAATTCGGCGCAAATCATCATCGTGCAATTGATGGAAATGCTGCGCCAGAACGCCGACGTGCGCGAGCTGGAAGAAGTGCTCAAACGCGATGCCGCACTCTCGTATAAATTGTTCCGCTACATCAATAACGTCGGTTTTGGCCTCGGGGCCGAGATCCAGTCGCTGCGCCATGCCGTGACCATGCTGGGCTACTCGCCGCTGTATCGCTGGTTATCGTTGCTGCTGGCTACCGCCAGTACCGATAGCCACGCGGCGGTACTGATGCAAACCGCGGTAGTACGCGGACGTTTTGCCGAATTGGCCGGGCAGGGCATCTTGCCAAAAAACGAAGCCGAAAACCTGTTTGTGGTCGGGATGTTTTCCTTGCTGGATCGCCTGCTGGGGATCCCGATGGAAGAAGTCTTGAGTAAAATCCAGTTGGCTGAACCGGTGGCGCAAGCCTTGCTGACACGGGATGGCATGTATGGCCCGTTTCTGGCGCTGGCAGAAGCTTGCGAACTCAATAATGGTGATATTCAAGCACGTGCCGATGCGCTCTTCATCAGCGCCCGTCAGGTCAACGAAGCCCATTTGGCCGCGCTGTTGTGGGCGCAAGCCATCAAAATCTAGTTTTTCTCCTGCAGTTGGCCGCTTTGCATGACTGAAATGCGGCACCTTTCCCACCCTATTCCCTCGATTAGTCTCAGCCTTTCTGGCCAATAATCTACTCATAGGTCCGTATAGCGTCATTTGGAACGCTGGCGGAAGCACCTCAGGAGTCGGCTTTGGCTGAAGAAAGTGATCTCGAAAAGACAGAACCCGCGTCACCGCGCAAGCTAGAGCAAGCGCGGGAGCAGGGGGATGTGCCGCGTTCGCGCGAGCTGGCGACTTGCACGCTGTTGCTGGGCGCAGGCGCGGCTTTCTGGATCATGGGCGGCCGCATGGTCAACGAGTTAAACAAAATGCTGGCAGCCGGCCTCTCGTTTGATCGTGAGATGGCCTTCGATATGGAGTTGCTGCTGGCGCATGCCGCGGCCAGCATCATCGATTTGCTGATTGCCTTCGCTCCGGCCGCCCTGATTCTGATCGTGGTGGCGCTGGCATCGCCGGCACTGATTGGCGGCTGGCTCTTTAGCGGCAAAGCCTTGCAACCAAATTTCGGTCGCATGAACCCGATCAAGGGTCTGGGTAATATGGTTTCCAGCCGCGCTGCGGTAGAGCTCGGTAAAGCCATCGCCAAAACTATCTTGATTGGCTGGATCGCATGGATGGTGATGCGTCATGAGTTTGATGCGGTGATGGCGCTGAGCGTAGAACCGCTCAAAAGCGGCACCGAGCATTTGGGTCATCTGCTGGTATTCAGCTTCATTTTCATTGCCGCCGGTCTGGTCATCGTGGCTGCGATCGATGCCCCTTACCAAATGTGGCAACACGCGAAGAAACTGATGATGTCGCGTCAGGATGTGCGTCAGGAATCCAAGGAATCTGAAGGTAACCCTGAAATCAAAGCCAAGATCCGTCAGCAACAGCGTGAAATGGCACGCCGCCGCATGATGTCTGAGGTGCCAACCGCCGACGTGGTTGTCACCAACCCGACCCACTATGCGGTCGCACTGAAGTACTCCGAAAACGGTATGCGCGCACCGCGTGTAGTGGCCAAGGGTGCCGACGAAGTCGCGGCAAAAATCCGCGAACTGGCAATGGAAAACAACGTCGTCTTGATGGAAGCGCCACCACTGGCACGTGCGCTGTTCCGTCACGCTGAACTCGGCGATGAAATTCCGGAAGCACTGTATATCGCAGTGGCGGAAGTACTGGCCTATGTATTCCAGTTACGTGCGTATAGCAAAAACGGCGGTGCCCGTCCGGTCAAACCGGACGACCTCGAAGTACCGCCAGAGATGGACCCCCTTAATCCCGCTGCAGAAGATGCAGATACGAATGGTTTGCCACAATGAATAGCCTGAAATTACCCGCCTGGCTGACCGGCCAAGGTTCGCGCGCAGTGGCTGCACCGCTGATCATCATCATGATGCTATCGATGATGGTGCTGCCGCTGCCGGCCATCGTGCTCGATATCTTCTTCAGCTTCAATATTGCGCTCTCCATTATTGTCTTGCTGACGGCGCTGTACACCGTCAAGCCGCTGGACTTCATGGTATTCCCGACGGTGCTGCTGGTCAGCACCATGTTGCGTTTGTCGCTGAACGTGGCGTCAACCCGGGTGGTACTGACGGAAGGGCACAATGGCCCGGATGCAGCCGGTAAGGTGATCGAAGCGTTCGGCCACTTCCTGATCGGTGGTAACTACACAGTCGGTATCGTGGTCTTCGTGATTTTGACCATCATCAACTTTACCGTCGTGACCAAAGGTGCGGGCCGTATCGCCGAGGTGGGTGCACGTTTTGCGTTGGATGCGATGCCGGGTAAACAGATGGCGATTGATGCCGATCTGAATGCCGGTCTGATCGGTGAGCAAGATGCACGTCTGCGTCGTACCCAAGTAGCACAGGAAGCAGAATTCTATGGCGCGATGGACGGTGCCAGTAAATACGTACGCGGTGATGCGATCGCCGGCATTATCGTTACCGTCATCAACGTAGTCGGCGGTCTGATCGTCGGCATGGTGCAGCATGATATGGGCTTCTCCGCTGCGCTGGAAAACTACACCTTGCTGGCGATTGGTGACGGCCTGGTTGCGCAGATTCCTTCGCTGATCATTTCTACCGCAGCAGGTATCGTGGTGTCCCGCGTCGCCAGTGAACAAGACATTGGCGGTCAGCTGATCGGCCAATTGTTTGCGCGTCCGCAAGTGTTGTACATCACGGCTGCGATCATCGGCGGCATGGGTTTGATCCCGGGCATGCCGCATGTGTCCTTCCTGTTCCTCGCCAGCCTGATGGCAGGTGCGGCTTACCTGATTTCGCAGCGCAACCTGAAAGCACCGGAAGTGGAGCCGGAAGTAAGCGCGCCACCGCCGGCACCGGAAGTGGAAGAGGCGACCTGGCAAGACATCGTGCAAGTCGATACGCTGGGCCTGGAAGTTGGTTATCGCCTGATCCCCCTGGTCGATAAATCGCAAAGCGGCGAGCTGCTGCGTCGCATCAAGGGCATACGTAAAAAATTCGCGCAGGAAGTCGGCTTCCTGTCACCACCGGTGCACATCCGTGACAACCTGGAGCTGAAACCATCCGCCTATCGCATCACGCTCAAAGGCGTTGAAGTCGGTAGCGGTGAAGCACTGGCAGGTCAATTCCTCGCGATCAATCCCGGCATGGTCAGCGGCACCTTGCCCGGCCCGACCACCAGCGATCCGGCCTTTGGCTTGCCTGCCACCTGGATCGATTCCAGCATGCGTGAACAGGCGCAGGGCATGGGTTACACCGTGGTGGATGCAGGTACCGTGGTCGCGACGCACCTGAACCATTTGATCACCACCCATGCGGCTGAATTGCTGGGACGCCAGGAAGTGCAGCAATTGCTGGATCACCTGACCAAGGAATCGCCAAAACTGGTGGAAGACCTGGTGCCGAAGCTGATCCCGCTGTCGACGCTGCAAAAGGTCCTGCAAAACCTGCTGATCGAAGGCGTGCATATCCGCGATATGCACACCATCATCGAAACCATGACCGAACACGCCGCCTACATCCAGGACGTCAACGAACTGACCGCACTGGTACGTGTCGCGCTGGGACGCGCCATCGTGCAGCAGCTATTCCCGTCGACCAATGAATTGTCGGTGATGACACTGGATAACCGCCTGGAACGCCTGTTGACACAAGCCTTGCAGGGTAGCGGTCCGGATGGTGCCGGCATCGAGCCGGGCCTGGCCGATACCATCGCCGCGCAGGCCGAAGCCGCGACGCGCCAACAGGAATCATTAGGATTAACACCGGTACTGCTGGTGCCAGCGCAATTGCGCGCATTGCTGGCGCGCTTCCTGCGCCGTGCCTTGCCGCAACTCAAAGTGCTGTCGCATGCAGAAGTCCCGGATTCAAAAACAATCAGAGTAACTAGCTTAGTTGGAGGTCAGGTATGAACGTCAGGAAATTTACGGCAAGCACGTCACGCGGCGCATGGAGTCTGGTGCGCGAAGCACTCGGACCTGATGCGGTCATCCTCTCCAATCGAGCAATCGATGGCGGAGTGGAAATCCTGGCACTGGCCGGTGAGGATATGGCCTCGCTGGCGGAACCGATGGTGGAACGCGCGGCCATTTCGGAAACCACGCTGGCTTCGCTGGTACCGCACCACAAGCCAAGCCAGCCGGCTCCCCTGGCACTGACTTCGAATGCGACGCCGGCATCCGACAAGGTCGAAATCAGCAGCGCTGAACTGAACAATATGATGAGCGAAATCCGCTCGATGCGCGGCATGCTGGAAATCCAGTTGTCCGAACTCGCATGGAACGATCCGCAAAAGCGTGAACCGGTCAAATCGACGGTATTGCGTGAAATGCTGGCTGCAGGTTTCAGCGCCAGCCTGGCGCGTTACCTGATCGCGCGCCTGCCGGCCGGTGCCAGCAATCAAAGCGGCATGGAATGGATCAAATCCATCCTGACGCGCAACCTGGCGACCATCGGCGATGAAAACGAAATCCTGGAAAAGGGCGGGGTCTACGCTTTGGTCGGCCCGACCGGTGTAGGTAAAACGACAACCACAGCCAAGCTGGCGGCGCGCTGCGTGATGCGCCACGGCCCGAGCAAACTGGCACTGATCACGACCGATGGTTACCGTATCGGTGGCTACGAACAACTGCGCATCTACGGCAAAATCCTCGGCGTCATGGTGCACTCGGTCAAGGATGAAGCCGACCTGCGCATTGCGCTGGATGAGCTCAAGGGCAAGCATACGGTGCTGATCGATACCGTTGGCGTCAGCCAGCGCGACCAGATGGTGGCGGACCAGATCGCGATGTTGACAGGGGCCGGCGACCAGGTCAAACGCCTGCTGTGCCTGAACGCGACCTCGACCGGCGAAACGCTCAATGAAGTGGTACGTTCCTATATGGGCGACGGCCTGGCCGGCTGCATATTGACCAAACTCGACGAAGCTGCAACCATTGGCAGTGCACTAGATGTAGTCATTAGACAGAAATTGAACTTATACTACGTCGCGAACGGTCAACGCGTGCCGGAAGACCTGCACGTCGCCAACCAGCAGTACCTGGTTGACCGTGCATTTAAACTCAAGCGCGAAACAGCGCCGTTCCAATTGGGTGATGCGGAGATACCTGCCGTGATGGCAAATACGGCACGTGCAATGAACGATAAGAGTTTGCGTGAGGTGATTCTTGGCTAGTTTCGAATGTGATCAGGCAGAAGGGTTGCGGCGTATGCTCGCAGGACCCAAGCCGCGCATTTTTACATTTTTATCGGCGACTTCGGTCGCTGATAAAAGCGCGATGCTGGTCAATCTGAGCGCCTCGCTGGCCCTGAGCGGTAGTGATGTCGTCTTGCTCGACGCCTGTGCGTCCAACGACGGCATCAGCCATCGCATGGGTGTGGATTTGCAGGCGACGCTGCTGGATGTGGCACGTCAGGAGCGCGCCTTGAACCAGGTTGTGCATGCGATGCCGCAAGGCTTTGGCCTGGCTTCGCTGACGCGTGGCTCGCTGTATGCGGCTAATGGCGACCAGCATCAGCAACGCCGCCTGTCGAATGCCTTTGGCGTACTGGCGGCGCAATCCGATGTGCTGATGGTCGATGCCGAGCTGGATGCGAACGACAACTTCGCGATCCCGGCTATGGCGAATGGCGAAATCATCGTCCAGGTGGCACCGGGTGCCGCCTCGATCAAGAAGGCATACGCACTGATTAAAAGATTAAACGCGCAATTGGGCCGTCGTCCTTTCGGCATCCTGGTGACAGGTGCCGACGAACAGGAAGCAGCAGTGGTATATCAAAACATGGCGCAAGCCGCCAGTCGTTACCTGGCCTTGCAATTACATTCCGTCGGATTCGTGCCGCAGGACGATCATCTGACCCGTGCGGCGCGTCTGGGCCGGGCGGTGATTGATGCCTTCCCGCTGGCAGGTGCATCGGTTGCGTTCCGCGGCCTGGCTGAACGTTTTACCATGCCCGCCCACGGCGCCAAGTTTGGAGCCTGATTTACATATGTATACAGCGGCCGGAAAATCGGACAAAAATCATCTGGTAGGTGAGCACGCGCCGCTCGTCAAAAAGCTGGCGCACCAGATGAAAGCCAAGCTGCCGCCCAGCGTAGAAGTCGATGATTTGATTCAAGCCGGCATGATAGGTTTGCTGGATGCAGTAAGCCGCTACGAAGAAACGCACGGCGCGCAGTTTGAAACTTATGCCGTGCAACGCATACGCGGTGCGATGCTGGATGAACTGCGCAGCAGCGACTGGATGCCGCGCAGCATGCGCCAGAACATGCGCAAGATCGAGGTGGCAATGAACACCTTGCAGCAGCGCCTCGGGCGTGCACCGAATGAAAGCGAAGTGGCGAAACAGCTCAAGTTATCGCTGGCTGACTATCAGGATTTGCTCAGCGATGGCGGTGGCCACCAACTGGTCTACTACGAAGACTTCCATGATAGCGAAGACAACGAACACTTCCTCGATCGCTATTGCACCGACGAATCACCGGATCCATTGCAGAACCTGATGAACACCGGTTTCCGCGCGGCCGTGATTGAAGCAATCCAGGCACTGCCGGAACGCGAAAAAATCCTCATGGGTTTGTACTACGAGCAGGAAATGAACTTGAAGGAAATTGGCGCCGTCATGGGGGTCACCGAATCACGCGTATCGCAATTGCATAGCCAGGCTATCGCCAGGATGCGTGCGAACTTAAGGGAGAAGGCGTGGACTGGGGTAGCTTAGTTGGTATAGCACTGGCGCTGGGCGGTATCCTCCTCGGGCAATTGCTTGAGGGCGGAGCATTGGGTTCGCTGGTACAACCGGCAGCCTTCATCATCGTCATCGTCGGCACCGTCGGTGCGGTACTGCTGCAAAGCGGCTGGCGCAACTTCGTGCAGGGCGTAAAAATGGCCGGTCAGGTCTTCATGCCCAAGGCCGACAATTATCAAGCACTGATCAAAGACATATCGGCCTGGAGTGTGATCGCCCGGCGCGAGGGTTTGCTGAGTCTGGAACGCGTCATCAAGGATGTCAAAGATCCGTTCATCGCGCACGGCTTGCGTCTGATCGTCGATGGCGTGGAGCCGACCAAATTGCGTGACGTGCTGGATCTGGAAATTGGCGCTTACGAAACACGTCAGCGTCTCGCCATCAAAATCTGGGAAGCGGCGGGCGGCTATGCGCCGACCATCGGTATTCTGGGCGCGGTACTCGGTTTGATCCACGTGATGGAAAACCTGTCCGATCCTAGCCGTCTTGGTAGCGGCATAGCGGTTGCATTTGTGGCGACGATCTATGGTGTCGGTTTTGCCAATCTGGTCTTCCTGCCTATCTCCAGCAAACTCAAGGCGCTGGTCAGCCGCGACATCTTCAAACGTGAAATGCTGGCAGATGCATTTGCCGGTATTGCAGCTGGCGACAATCCGCGTCTGATCGAAGAGCGGATGAGCGTCTACCTGATGTAAGTTTGTTGGCCCACCGCATCTGCAGATTGATCCACCATGGCACGTAGAAAATACGAAGAAGAGCATGAAAACCATGAACGTTGGCTGGTGTCTTACGCCGACTTCATCACGCTCCTGTTCGCCTTCTTCGTCGTCATGTACGCGATCTCTTCGGTCAACGAAGGCAAATACCGCATCCTCTCCAGCTCGCTCGGCATCGCCTTCGGCGGCACCGCACCCAAGACCGAAACCATCAAAGACCCGGTCAGCCACAACACACCGATCCTGCCTTTACCGCTGCCGTCGCCGGCACAGCGTGCGAATGAAGCGGTAGTCAAACGCGAGAAGGCACGCATGACCAGCATCGCGCGCGACATCCTCAAAGCGATGGCGCCGCTGGTTAGTCAAGGCAAAGTACGTGTCACGCAAACCAATCGTGGTGTCAGTGTAGAAATCAATGCCAGTGTGCTGTTCGCACCGGGCGAAGCCAAGCTCAATGCGCAGTCAGATGCAGCTTTGCGTGCAGTGGCGCAGGTGTTGAAGGACGTGGACAACGACATACAAGTCGAAGGTCACACCGACAACAAGCCGATCAATAACTCCATGTTCCCATCCAACTGGGAACTGTCTGCCGTGCGTGCTAGCAGTGTGGTGCGTCTGTTCCTTGAAAACGGTGTCGCAGAAAAACGTCTGGTAGCGATGGGCCATGGTGCCAACCAGCCAGTCGATACCAACGACACCGCAGAAGGTCGTTTGCGCAATCGTCGCGTACAACTGATGATCTTGTCCGGAGTGCCGGATGTGGTGACGGAAGTGCCGGTTACGGCGGACGATTAAGTCAGGTTTTGCCTATTCAAGGCAAACTGCCACGAAAGATCATGCCTTGCTACCTATGAAGCGGTAATCTGGTAGTTTGTACCTTTGATCAGCTCAAATTGACTCTATGTCTAAGGCATCTCGTATAACTCGTTCACACCTGCGGCTGACCTCGATAGTCTTGATTACTGTCATCGTCGGCTTCGCGACACCTGACTCCTGGAATCTGGTGACGCGCGCGCTGACGGGCTGGAACGTCGCTGTGTGGGCCAATCTGCTGCAGATGGGATGGCTGATGGCGCGCTCCAGTCATGCGCATGTGAAGGCGATTGCGCAGCGTGAGGATGCCGGGGCAGGGACGGTGGTGGGAATTTTGTCTATCGCAGCACCGTTGAGTCTGCTGGCGATTATTCTGGAGCTGACTTCAGCTAAAGGTTTGTCAGGTAGTGAGCAGCTGGCTCATTATGTGTTCACTGCTGTTACGGTGCTGGGCTCGTGGTTGCTGCTGGGTGGCATTTATACGTTGCATTACGCACGCTTGTATTACCAGTCGCCGGTCGACTCCAGAGCTTTGCGTTTCCCGGACGCAGAGCTTAGTCCTGACTACTGGGACTTCTCGTATTTCTCATTCACGATTGCTGTCGCGGCGCAGACTTCTGATGTGACGGTGATGTCGTCCGGTATGCGTAAGGCAGTGCTGGTGCAGTCGGTGCTGAGCTTTTTCTTCAATGCCGCGATCATCGGTCTGTCGATCAATATCGCTGCTGGTCTGATTGGTACCTGAGCTAGCAGGACACCAGCGTGCCTGTTCTTTATTTCTTGTTCCGACGTCGCGCCAGCTGTGCTGTGAGCTTGCCCATCTGTTTGTAGAGCTTGCCGTAGCGCGTATCCCATTCATTGACCGCGCGGTATTGCCGGATGACGGTAGCAATGTCATTGCGCGCTATCGGTCCGGTTAAGGCCTGTTCCGGTCCTATACGCAGCACATTCTCTGTGGTTTCGCGCACCAGCGAGGCCATCATTTTCAATGCGACATCTTGCGCTATGCCAGCCTGGCCATAGCTTTGCACGGCCGTGTCTAGTAGTGTGACCAGGTAGTTGGAGGCGAACACTGCACCGGCGTGATACAGCACTTTGGCTGAGCTTTCTATTTCTACCGTTTGTGCGCCTATCGCTACGAATAGCGGCTTGAGTACCTCGAGTGCGCGTTGCTCGCCTTCGATACCGCAATAGGTGCCTGCAAAGCTCGTCACAACCTGCTCAGGTACGGCAAAGCTGCGTATCGGGTGGATGCTGGCCACGGCGGCACCTTGCAGGCTGGCGCTGGTCAATATGCTGGCAGACAAGGCACCGCTGCAGTGGAACACGATGCTTTGTGCTGACAAGCGTCCACTGGCGGCCAGCGCGGCGCAACATGCTGCGATTTGATCGTCGGGGGCACCTATCAGGAAGATGTCTGCGGCTTGCAAGTCGGCATAGTCGCGCGCGACGCGACCAGCGCCTATGAAAGTCGCGGCGCGGCTGCCACTTTCAACTGAGGTGTTGAGGATGTCTTGCAGTTGTATGGTCTGAGACTGCACCCACAGGCGCGCCAATGTCTGGCCGACTTTGCCGCAAGCGATGATGGAGAGTGTTTGCGCTGCGCTCATGGGTGCTGGTCCTGAGGTCTGACTAGCTTTAGCTATTTGTTTGTTCCAGCGCTTCTTGCTGCTCCAGCCATTCCGCTTCCAGCTGCGTGATTTCCTTGGTGTAGAAAGTCTGATCTGCCAATAATTGCTTCAGTTCTTTTTTGTTGGCAGCATCGTAGATCAGCGGGTCAGCCAGTTTCTCGTCGACCGTGGCTTTTTGCGCATTGCGTTTGGCGATTTGTTCTTCGAGTTTTTTGATTTTCAGCTCGATCGGTTTTTTGCGTGCAGCCAGTTTTTGGCGTTCTTCCGCTTCCTGTTTCTTTTGTTCGCGCTTGTCTACCGCACTGACAGGGGCGGCGGCAGTTGGTGCGACCGGGCTGGCTGATTTTTCTGCGACGGGTGGCAGGCTGCTGCCTCCATTCGCAGCTGCATTTTTGGCTGCCAGCTTGGTTTTGAAGAGCCAGTCCTTGTAGTCGTCGAGGTCGCCGTCGAAGGGTTGCAGCTTGCCGTCAGCCACGATGATGAATTGGTCGGTGGTCGCACGTAGCAAGTGGCGATCATGCGATACCACCACCAGCGTGCCTTCGAACTGTGCCAGCGCCATGGTCAGCGCTTCACGGGTTTCCAGATCCAGATGGTTGGTCGGTTCATCGAGCAGCAAGAGGTTAGGGCGTTGCCACACGATGAGTGCCAGTGCCAGACGGGCTTTTTCGCCGCCGGAGAAAGGCGCGATTTTGCTGGTGACCATCGCACCGTTGAAGTTGAAGCTGCCGAGGAAGTTGCGCAGTTCTTGTTCACGCACGGTCGGCGCAATGTGCGCCAGATGCCAAAGCGGCGATTCTTCGTGACGCAGCATTTCTACCTGATGCTGCGCGAAGTAGCCGATCGCCAGACCCTTGCCGAATTGCGAGGAACCATTCAATGGTTCCAGTTCGCCGGCAATGGTTTTGATCAGCGTCGATTTACCTGCACCGTTGACACCGAGCAGGCCGATGCGTTGGCCGATTTGCAGCGAGAAGTTGATGCCGGAGACGATTTTCTTTTCCGTGATCGAATAGTCTTTTTCATCTTCGATACGGTAGCCAGCATCGACGTCTTCCATCACCAGTAATGGATTCGGAGCATTCGCTGGTTCACGGAATTCAAACGAGAATTCGGCGGCGGCACGCAAAGGTGCGAGTTCTTCCATCTTCGACAAAGCCTTCATCCGGCTTTGCGCCTGACGTGCCTTGCTGGCTTGTGCCTTGAAGCGGTTGATGAAGGATTCCAGATGGGCGCGTTGACGCGTTTGTTTTTCCAGTGCGCTTTGCGCCAGGATCATTTGTGCCGCACGTTGGCGTTCGAAGCCAGAGTAGTTGCCTGAGTAACGCTTGAGCTTGCGTTCGTCGATATGCACGATCACGTTCACGACGCCATCGAGGAAGTCGCGATCATGGGAAATGACGATCAGGGTACCGGGGTAACGCTTGAGCCAGTCTTCCAGCCAGATGATGGCGTCCAGATCCAAATGGTTGGTCGGTTCATCGAGCAGCAAGAGGTCGGACGGGCACATCAGCGCTTGCGCCAGATTCAGACGCATACGCCAGCCGCCGGAGAAGCTGGCGACAGGTTGATCCATCTGTGCCATGGTGAAGCCGAGGCCGAGCAGCAATTGTTCGGCGCGTGAGCGTACGGTATAGGCGTCGGCATCGGCCAAGGCACTGTATAACTCACCGATCAATACACCGTTGTCGAGTGTATCGGGTTCGCTTTCGAGGAAGGCCAGTTCTTCTTCCAGACGGCGCAAGGTGACGTCGCCGTCGATTGCATAGTCGATGGCTGAACGTTCCAGTGGCGGCGTTTCCTGCGCCACATAGGCGACCCGCCATTTGGACGGGAAGTCGATGGTGCCGAGGTCGGCATGCAGTTCCCCGCGCAGCAAGCCAAACAGGCTGGATTTGCCGGCACCGTTAGCTCCGATCAGGCCGATCTTGTCGCCCGGGTTGAGCGTGACATCGACGTTGTCGAGGAGCGGCTTGATGCCGCGCATGAGGGAAACTTGCTGAAAACGAATCATGTAATTTGTAAGCGACTGACAATGTATATCTGGCAGTCGCTTTGCTTCTTTAGAGAATGATTAAAAATGGCAGGCAGAATATCTGTCTGTCGAAATCGTCGCTGACGGTACTCCGGTGAGTGCACATGAACGACGGGCAGACCATGGTCTGCCGGACTACACTTGCGCAGCGGCTGGCATGCCAGCGTGCACAGGCTTATTGCAATTGATCTGCGGTGATCAGGAACACCATGTCGTCGCCGGCGCTGGTGGTGAGCCAGGTCAGGTTCAGATCAGGGAAAGCTGCTTCCGCGAATTCGCGTTCATTGCCGATTTCCACCATCAGCAAACCATTTGGTGTCAGGCGTTGACCGGCACCCGCCACGATTTTGCGCACCAGATCCATGCCGTCGGTGCCACCAGCCAACGCGATTTGCGGTTCGCGCAAGTACTCTGGCGGCAGTTTATCCATCGAACCGGAGTTGACGTAAGGCGGATTGGTGATGATCAGGTCGAATTTGTATTCCGGCACATTCGCGTACAGATCTGATTCGATCAGAGTGATGCGGTGTTCCAGTTCGTATTCGGCGACGTTGCGTTTGGCGACGTCCAGTGCATCGGTCGAGATATCCACCGCATCCACATGGGCGTTCGGGAAGGCATCGGCCAGCATGATAGGCAGGCAGCCGGAGCCGGTGCACAGCTCCAGAATATTGTTCACTTTGTCCGGATTGCTGACCCATGGCGAGAATTGCTCGGGGATCAGTTCAGCGATGAAGGAACGCGGCACGATCACGCGTTCATCCACGTAGAAGCGGTAACCGCCGAGCCAGCCTTCATTCGTGATGTAGGCGGCGGGCAGGCGTTCGTCAGCACGTTGCTCGATGACGCGCAGCACGGCCTCGACTTCATTTTGCAACAGGCATGCATCGAAGAATGGATCGAGTTTATCGAGCGGCAGTTTGAGTGTGTGCAGGATCAGGTAAGCCGCTTCATCCAGTGCATTGGTGCTGCCATGGCCGAAGAATAGCTTCGCGCTGTTGAAGCGAGTGACTGCGTAGCGCAGCAAGTCGCGTATGGTCGTGAGTTCGTTAGGCTTGATAGGCATGGTTCGGTGCAACTCAGTAAAAGGATAAAACCTGATGCGTGTGTTTAAAACATCGCATCAGGCGGGTTGGCAACGATCAGCCGCAAGTGGCGGATCGCTTAAATCTGGTGATTGCTGCGACCTTACAGCAGCAGGTTTTCCATCGTACGACGATAGATGTTTTTCAGCGGATCGATGAAGCGCACTTCGATATGTTCATCGATCTTGTGGATGCTGCCATTCGGTGGGCCGAACTCGACTACTTGCGGGCAAATCTGCGCAATGAAGCGACCATCTGAAGTGCCGCCAGTGGTCGACAGTTCGGTCGTGACACCGGTTTCGGATTTGATCGCATCGCTCATCGCATCGCTCAATGTGCCTTTAGGCGTGAGGAAGGGATGACCGCTGATCGACCATTTCAAATCGTATTCGAGGCCGTGCTTGTCGAGGATTGCATGCACACGTTGTTGCAAACCTTCGACCGTGCTGGCGGTGCAGAAACGGAAGTTGAAGTCGATCACGACATTGCCCGGTATGACGTTCGATGCACCGGCGCCGCCGTGGATGTTCGACACTTGCCATGAGGTTGGCAGATAGTAGTCGTTACCGTCATCCCATTTTTCCGCGACCAGTTCCGCCAGCGCCGGAGCGCATTGATGAATAGGGTTGCGGGCCAGTTGCGGATAGGCGATGTGGCCTTGTATGCCTTTGACGGTGAGCTTGCCGGACATGCTGCCGCGGCGGCCGTTTTTGATGGTGTCGCCGAGTACGTCGGATGAGGTCGGTTCGCCGACTACGCAGTAATCGAGTTGCTCGCCGCGTGCTTTCAGCGCATTGCAGACGATCACGGTGCCATCGGTAGCAGGGCCTTCTTCATCGCTGGTGATGAGGAAGCCGATCGAACCTTTGTGGTCCGGATGCGCTTGCACGAATTCTTCGGCGGCTACCACCATCGCTGCGATCGATGTTTTCATATCAGCTGCGCCACGGCCATACAGCTTGCCGTCGCGTTGGGTCGGCACGAATGGCGGTGAGGTCCATTGTTCCAGCGGGCCGGTAGGGACGACGTCGGTGTGACCGGCAAAGACCAGCAGCGGTTGCGCTGTGCCTTTGCGTGCCCACAGATTGGTGACGCCATCGGACTCTATGGTTTCGCAGACGAAACCGAGCGGCGCCAGCAATTCGATCAGGCGCGATTGGCAGCCTTTATCTTCCGGTGTAACGGAGGACAGTGCGATCAGTTCTTCGGTCAGTGCGAGCGTTTTGCTCATGGTTTGCTCAGGCATTAGTCTTGAAAAATTTGTTGATAAAGTTCGTCGGAAAAACCAACGCTGGATTTTTTGTCTTTGTACAGAACCGGGCGCTTGATGACCGATGGCGCTTCCAGCATCAGTTCAGTGGCGCTGGCGTTATCGATAATTGCGGCCTTGCGTTCATCCGGCAGCTTGCGCCAGGTCGTGCCTTTGCGATTGACCAGCACGTCCCATGGCACATCACGTAACCAGGTCTTGATCAGATCGGCGTTGATGCCGTCTTTTTTAAAATCATGGAACACGAAGTCGGTGCCATGATCGCTGAGCCAGGTGCGGGCTTTTTTGACTGTGTCGCAGTTCGGGATGCCGTAGAGGGTAATCGTCATGTCTACATCTTCAGGGTAAATTCGGTAAAGCTTGCTTCTTCCTGCTCGGGTGCTTCTTCCTGCACGGTTTGCGCGGAGTTGTTCAGCAACCAGAACAAATTGCTGGCTGAGTCAGCGTGCGCCAATGCTTCTTCCTGCGTCACGATGCCATCCTTGATCAGCAGCATCAGTGCTTGCTCGAAAGTTTGTGAGCCTGGCGACAAGCTCTTCTCGATCGCTTCCTTGATCAGTGCAATTTCGCCTTGCTCGATCAGCTCCGCGACGTGACGCGTGTTGAGCATGACTTCGACTGCGGCGCGGCGTTTGCCGTCGATCGCACTGATCAGTCGTTGCGATACGATCGCGCGCAAGGTGGATGACAAATCGGCCAGCAAGGATTGCCGATTTTCTATCGGGTAAAAATTGATGATACGGGTCAGCGCCTGATAACTATTATTCGCATGCAGGGTGGCGACCACCAGATGGCCGGACTGTGCATATGCGAGTGCCGCCGACATGGTTTCCTTGTCGCGGATTTCACCGATCAGTATGCAATCCGGTGCCTGACGCAATGCATTTTTCAGGGCGATGCTTAAATCGCTGGCATCGTTGCCGATCTCGCGCTGGTTGACGATGGATTTCTTGTTCTTGAACAGGAATTCGATCGGATCTTCCAGCGTCAGGATATGGCCGGTAGCGACGGTATTACGGTGGTCCAGCATGGCGGCGATGGTGGTCGATTTACCGGAACCGGTAGAGCCGACAACCAGCAGCAAACCACGTTTTTCCATAATCATATCGGCCAGGATAGGCGGCAGCGCCAGACTGTTCAGCGCCGGGATTTCTCCCGGTACATAGCGCAACACGGCAGAAATACTGCCGCGCTGGCGAAACGCTGACAAACGGAAACTGCCGACACCTGTTACCGGAATGCCGATATTGAGCTCATTTTCCTGATCCAGTTCAGCCAGTTTGGCCGGTGACACCACCTCGGCCAACAAGGTCATGACGGCATTCTGGTCCAGCTTCTGCTGATTAATCGGGACCAGATTACCGTTGATCTTGATATGGATAGGCGAGTTGACTGCGATAAACAGGTCAGATGCTGCTTTTTCCTTCATCAGAAGGAATAATCTATCCATTGCCATAGCTGTCCCGGTTCAGTAAATGAAAATGCTCGTTGCGACGATTCCGGCGTTGTTCTGCCGCTTACTGCTAATTACTCAAAACAAGCGAACAGCTTAGTCACGCAGCAATTCATTGATACCGGTTTTAGCGCGTGTTTTTGCATCGACGCGTTTGACGATCACTGCGCAGTACAGGCTGTATTTGCCATCAGCGGATGGCAAGTTGCCGGATACAACGACGGAACCGGCAGGAATACGGCCGTAGGTTACTTCACCAGTAGCGCGGTCATAGATCTTGGTCGATTGGCCGATGTAGACGCCCATCGAGATCACCGAGTTTTCTTCGACGATCACGCCTTCAACGATTTCAGAACGGGCACCGATGAAGCAGTTGTCTTCGATGATGGTCGGGTTCGCTTGCATAGGTTCCAATACGCCACCGATGCCGACGCCGCCGGACAAGTGCACGTTTTTACCGATTTGTGCGCAGGAACCGACAGTAGCCCATGCATCGACCATCGAGCCTTCATCGACGTAAGCGCCGATGTTGACGAAGGAAGGCATCATGACGACGTTTTTGCCGATGAAGCTGCCATGACGTGCGACTGCAGGTGGCACCACGCGGAAGCCGCCTTTAGCGAAGTCTTCAGCGGTGTAGTTAGCGAATTTGGTTGGTACTTTGTCGTAGAACTGCATGTGGTCGCCGGAAGGCATGGTGATGTTGTCTTCCAGACGGAAGGACAGCAATACTGCTTTCTTGACCCATTGATTGACGACCCAGCTGCCGCTGTCTTTTTGCGCGACGCGCAGGGTGCCTTCGTTCAATTGAGCGATGACTTGTGCGACTGCGTTGCGGACGTCCGCAGGTGCATTTTTAGGGGAGAAATCAGTACGGTTTTCCCACGCTTGGTCGATGATCTGTTCGAGTTGTTGAGTCATTTGATGGTCTTGTCAGTTGAAAGAAATGATTACTAGGATGAATTATTAAATTAAGCGGCGGTACTGGATAATTTTTTCGCGAATTCGACTATGCGTTGCGCGGCTTCCAGGCATTCGTCGACCTCGGCCACCAGCGCCATGCGGACACGGTTCTGGCCCGGATTGATGCCATGCGCTTCGCGGCCCAGATAGCTGCCCGGCAATACCGTGACATTATATTCGGCATACAGGCGCTTCGCGAATTCAACATCGCTGATGTCGACCAGTTTGTCGACCCTGGCCCACAGGTAGAAACCGGCGTCCGGCAGCGAGACGTCCATGACTTCCTGCAGCAATGGCGTGACTTGCTTGAATTTCTTGACGTATTTTTCGCGGTTTTCAATCACGTGCTGTTCATCGTTCCAGGCGGCAATCGACGCGCTTTGCACCGAAGGGCTCATCGCGCTGCCGTGGTAGGTGCGGTACAGCAGGAAGCTCTTGATGATGTCTGCGTCACCGGCGACAAAGCCGGAGCGCATGCCGGGCACGTTGGAGCGTTTCGAGAGGCTGGAGAAACCGATCAGGCGCGGATAGCCAGTGCGACCCAGTTTGTGCGCCGCTTCCAGGCCGCCCAGTGGCGCTTCCGCCTTGAAGTAAATTTCCGAATAGCATTCATCGGCGGCGATGACAAAGCCATAACGATCCGACAAGGCAAACAATTTCGCCCAGTCATCAAGCGTTAACACCGCGCCGGCCGGATTGCCGGGCGAGCAGATGTAGACCAGTTGCACGCGCGCCCAGACTTCAGGCGGGACGCTGGCAAAGTCAGGGGCGAAGTTGCGTGCCGGATCGCAATTGACGAAGTAAGGCTCGGCACCGGCCAGGTAGGCCGCGCCTTCATAGATTTGATACAGCGGGTTGGGGCAGACCACCAGCGCCTGCTTGCTTGGATCGATCACGGTTTGCGCCAGCGCGAACAATGCTTCACGTGAGCCATTGACTGGCAGCACTTGCGTGGCCGGATTCAGTTTTGGCAGGTTGTAGCGTCGCTCCAGCCAGCCGGCGATAGTCGCGCGCAAGGCGTCGGTACCGGCTGTGGTCGGGTAAGTCGCCAGGCCGTCGAGGTTATCCGCCAATGCTTTCTGTATGAAAGCCGGGGTCGGATGCTTGGGTTCACCGATGCCGAGGCTGATCGGGCGATACGCAGCATTCGGCGTAACGCTCGCAAACAGTTGCTTCAGTTTTTCGAATGGGTAGGGTTGCAGCTGGTTAAGAAGTGGATTCACGGCAGAGGGCAAAAATGTGCAGTTAGTGTTTGGTTGAATGTGCGCGGCGAACAAGGAATGTAAATTCGCACGCGGTTCAAAGTGGCAACATTATACCGCCCATGGCGACAGAACCGCTGCATGCGTAAAGTCTTGCTCCAAATGCTTGGAATCGTTGTGCCAAATGCTATGATTAGCCCCTTTTACGGCCTCTTTTGTCGCCTCCGCCAGTGTTGGCGGATGTTTAGCGCATATTCATTTTAAGCAGCATATTCTAGGAACGGTCGATAACGTGCGTCTAACTTCCATTAAATTATCGGGATTCAAGTCTTTTGTTGATCCGACGAATTTTCAGGTGCCGGGTCAATTGGTCGGTGTTGTAGGGCCGAATGGCTGCGGCAAGTCCAATATCATTGATGCTGTGCGCTGGGTTTTGGGTGAATCCAAGGCTTCCGAGCTGCGCGGCGAGTCGATGCAAGACGTTATTTTTAACGGTACGACGCACCGCAAACCGGCGGGTCGTTCATCGGTTGAACTGGTGTTTGACAACGGCGAGGGCAAGGCCGCCGGTCAATGGAGTCAATATGCCGAGATCGCCGTCAAGCGCACGCTGACACGCGACGGTACCTCGACCTACTACATCAATAATCAGGCGGTACGCCGCCGTGACATTCAAGACATCTTCCTCGGTACCGGCCTCGGTCCACGCGCCTACGCGATCATCGGGCAGGGCATGATCTCGCGCATCATCGAAGCGCGCCCGGAAGAACTGCGTATCTTCCTCGAGGAAGCAGCTGGTGTGTCGAAGTACAAGGAACGCCGTCGCGAAACCGAGAACCGTCTGCAAGACACGCGCGAAAATCTGCTGCGCGTCGAAGACATCCTGCGCGAACTGAATGCCAACCTGGAAAAACTACAAAGCCAGGCCGCGGTTGCGCAAAAATTCCACGAGCTGCAAGCCGATCAGGACGAGAAGCAAAAACTGCTGTGGCTGCTGCGTAAAACCGAAGCGAAAAACGAGCAAGACAAGTTCTTCCGCGATATCGAAAAGGCCCAGGTTGATCTGGAAGAGCAAACCGCCAAGTTGCGTCACGTCGAAACCGAGCTCGAGCATATGCGACAAGCGCATTATGGCGCCGGTGATCGCATGCATCAGGCGCAGGGCCATCTGTATCAGACCAACTCGGAAATCGGCAGTCTGGAAGCGCAAATCAAGTTCGTCATCGAATCGCGTAGCCGTCTGCAATCGCAATTGAATTCGCTGACCGCGCAACGCGACCAGTGGCAACGTCAGGGCACGCAATTCCAGGACGATCTGGTGGAAGCCGAGATGCATCTGGAAGAGCAGGCGATGCGCGTCGAGCAGGCGCAGGAGGCGGCGCAACGCGAGAACGATCGTTTGCCGGCACTCGAGCAGGCATGGCGTGAAGCACAACTGAAAACCACCGAATCGCGCGGCAAGATCATGCAGGCGCAGCAGCAAATCGAATTGGAATCGGCGCATCAGCGCAATGCTTCGAACATCTTGTCCGGTCTGACCGTGCGACGTGAACGTTTGCAGCAGGAAAAACAAGGCTTGAACCTGCCTGATAGCACCCATCTCTCGAATCTGAAGATGCAGCTGGAAGAGAAACAAGCCACGCTGGAAGAGGCGACCGAGCAACTCGAAGTCGCGCAAGAGCAATTGCCGCGACTGGAAGAAGAACGTCGTGCAGCACAGGAACAAGTCAACACCGAGACTGCCAACAATGCGCAGCTGGAGGCACGCCTGTCCGCGCTGAAGCAATTGCAGGAAAACGTACAGACGCAGGGCAAGGTACAGCCGTGGTTGCAAAAACACGAGTTGGGCGAGCTGCCGCGCCTGTGGCAAAAGCTGCAAATCGATCAGGGCTGGGAAACCGCACTGGAATCGGTTTTGCGCGAACGCACATCAGCGCTCGAAATGTCGAATCTGGATTGGGCCAAAGCCTTCTTCAACGATGCACCACCAGCCAAGCTGGCCTTGTTCACACCGAATGCGACTGCTGCGGAAGCGGTGGAAACACAGGCCGGCCTCAAGCCTTTCCTGAACTTGCTGCAACTGAACGATCCCGGCCTGCGCGCATTGCTGCAAGACTGGTTGCATAACGTCTACATTGCGGAAGATACCGCGACCGCGTTCGTCGATCGCAACAAGCTGCCGGTCGGCGCTTATTTCGTGACGCGTCAGGGTCATGTCATCAGTAAAACCAGTGTGCGTTTTTATGCTTCCGATTCGGAGCAAGACGGCATGCTGGCGCGTCAGCAAGAAATCGAAAACATCACCAAGCAATTGCGCGCGCAGCACATGCTGGCGGATGAAGCAAAATCGCGTTCGGTGCGTTCCGAATCAGCGGTCACGCAAGCCACTCAGCGTCTGCAGGAAATCCGTTTGCGCGTGAATACACTGACGCAGGCCGTGCATGGTTTGCAAATCGATGTGATGAAGCTGTCCGAAGTGCAGGAGCGCTTCAATCAGCGCAGCACGCAGATTGCAACCGATCTGGAAGAGATCGCGATGCAGGAAGCCGAGCAGCAACAAGTCAAGGCAGAGTCGGAAGCCAAGTTCGAACAACTCGATGGCGAGCTGGGCGAGCTGCAGGAAACCCATGAAGAAGGGCAGACCGATTACCTGAATAAAGAACAGCAGCTCAACGATGCACGTCAGCGTGCACGCGAGTTGGAACGTGCGGCGCAAGAGACTGCTTATGCGGAGAAATCGCAGCGCAGCAAGATCGAAGAATTGAAACGCAGTATCGCCACTGCACTGGAACAAGCAGCACAACTGTTTGCCAATATGCAGCAAGGCAGTCTGGAACTGGAAAGCCTGGACGATCAGGCAGCACAAGCCGGTTTGCAAACCTTGCTGGATACTCGTAGCGAGCAGGAACGCGCGCTGGCCGATGCGCGGCATGAACTGGATCAATTGACGCAGCAATTGCGTGGCCATGACGAAGCGCGCATGCAGGCAGAACGTAGTCTGCAACCGCAACGTGATCGCATTACCGAGCTGCAGTTGAAAGAACAGGCCGCACGCCTGAATCAGGAACAATACGCGCAGCAACTGATAGAAGCGCAAGCCGATGAAGCGGCGCTGGCCGAGAAGCTTAATGGCGATATGCGTCCATCGTATCTGCAAGGCGAGGTCACCCGTCTGACCAATGCTATCGCGGCGCTGGGTGCGGTTAATCTGGCGGCACTGGATGAGCTGGCAACGGCTTCGGAACGTAAAAACTTCCTCGATGCGCAAAATGCCGATCTGACCGAAGCGATCAATACACTGCAAGATGCGATCACCAAGATCGATAAGGAAACACGCGATTTGCTGCAAGACACCTTCGACAAGGTGAACCATCATTTCGGCGAATTGTTCCCTATTCTGTTCGGCGGTGGTCAGGCCAAACTGACGATGACCGGCGAAGAAATTCTCGATTCCGGTGTACAGGTGATGGCACAACCACCCGGCAAAAAGAACGCAACTATTCATCTCTTGTCTGGTGGTGAGAAAGCACTGACGGCAACGGCACTGGTGTTCTCGATGTTCCAGTTGAATCCGGCCCCGTTCTGTCTGCTTGATGAGGTTGATGCACCACTGGATGATGCCAATACCGAACGTTTCTGCAATATGGTGAAACGCATGTCGGCGCATACCCAGTTCCTCTTCATTTCGCATAACAAGATTGCGATGGAAATGGCACAGCAACTGATCGGTGTGACGATGCAAGAGCAGGGCGTGTCGCGCATTGTGGCGGTGGATATGGAGTCGGCGGCGGATTTTGCCGGCGTCGCAGAAACTGCCTGAATTTGAATTGATTGAATATGTATGCGTGTAAGCAATAGCGCATGGCTGTAAGCGGGAAAGCGGAACGATTTGACGGCAAAATAGTCCGTGAAATTGATGCTTTCCCGAATGTTTTTCAGAGAGCGGCTTGGCTTGACAAGCCATCTAGCTAAAATTAACCTGAGTGCCTGGATACAGTATGTAAGTACACTAGGCACACGGGTCGCAAACTTATACCCGACGCGGGTCGCCACTCATTTGCAGGCGCGCGATACGTTATATGGGTGATAAGTTGACGACCGTCAAACCTTTGGATTTTTATGACCCACTCTGTTTTTATTCGATTTGCTCGCGGCGCGCATAGCGTGAGCTCGAACAGATTTCCCCTGCAATCCACACATCTGGCAGGTGCCGCATGAATGATCTCCAAACCAGCTTGTTCGTCATCGGTGGCGTGATTGTTGTCGGCGTCATTTCTTACAATAAGTGGCAGGAACATAAAGCCAAGAAAAGCGTAGAACGCGCTTTTTCTTCATCGCACGATGATGTGCTGATGGCGCCGGAAGGGCGCGAAGCGCATGATGAACCCAACGAACGAATCGAGCCTTCGATCGATGGCGAGCGCCATGAACCGACTTTCTCGGAAAACCCATACGACGACGTCGCACCGGTGCAGCAAGATGCTGCGGCCCCGCATGCAGAAGCAGAACTTGATGCGCCGGTAGACTTCGTGCAACCGGTAGAAGAAAAAGAATTGCCGGTCGATTACCTGATCGATTGCACCATCCCGCTGGCCTTGACCACGCAACTGCGCGGCGAAAAAATTCTGCCAGCCTTGCAAACCTTGCGTCACGTCGGCAGCAAGCCGGTGCATTTTGCCGGTCAGCATGTGGATGGCGGCTGGGAAGCAATCACGCACGGTGGTTTGTACAAATCGCTGATGGCTGGCGTGCAACTGGCTAATCGCAGCAATCCTTTGAATGAACTCGAGTACTCGGAATTCGTCATGCGTCTGCGTCAGATCGCCGATGATTTCGATGCAGATCCGGATGTGCCGGATATGGCTGAAGTGATGGTAACAGCGCGTTCGCTGCATCACTTCGTGACTGAATACGATGCCAAGCTGAGTGTGAATGTGCATACCAACGGCGCACCATGGTCGGTAACCACGCTGCTGGCTGCGCTCGAACGCCAAGGCTTCGACGTGCGTCCGGAAGGCCGTCTGGTGATGCCTGATGGCGACGGTGGCGTATTGTTCTCGCTGTCGACCAATGTCACGCTGGCGGAAGAAACCACCAGCCGTCTGACCTTGTTGCTGGATGTGCCGGTGGTAGCACCTGCGCGTGACGGTTTTGGTGCGATGACAGCGTGCGCCCGCTCGCTGGCGGCACGACTGGATGGTACGGTGGTGGACGATGGCGGCCAGCCTTTGTCGGATGCCGCGCTGAATGAAATTTCCGGTCAACTCGAAGCGTTTTATGCCGACATGGAAGCGGCAGATATTCCTGCAGGTTCCACCCGGGCATTACGCTTATTCAACTAATTAAATTATGCAGCCGGATTTGTTTTCTACGGCATCGCAATCAGATGCAAGCGCGACGCCGGCAGAACCGGATGCCAGCAATCCAGCGGCCCGCGCAGCCTGGTTACGCGATGAATTAAATCGCCACAACTACGCTTATCACGTCCTCGATAATCCATCGATTCCCGATGCGGCTTACGATCAGTTATTCCGTGAGTTGCAGGCGCTGGAAGCAGCGCATCCCGAACTACTGGTGTCTGATTCACCGACGCAAAGGGTGGGGGCGCTGGCCTTGTCGGCCTTTCCGCAAGTCACGCATTCGGTGCCTATGCTTTCGCTGGGCAATGGCTTCGAAGATGAAGACATCATTGCCTTTGACCGTCGTGTCAGCGATGGACTGAGCACGGCAGCTGCCAGTGCTGCGGTCGAATATGCAACCGAACTCAAATTTGACGGCCTCGCCATCAATTTGCGCTATGAAGATGGCGTGCTGGTGGAAGCGGCCACCCGTGGCGATGGTGCGACCGGCGAAAACGTCACGACCAATATCCGTACCGTGCGTGCCATACCTTTGCGTTTGCATACCAAAACGCCGCCTAAAGTGCTGGATGTGCGCGGTGAAGTCATGATGTACAAGGCTGATCTGGCCAAGCTCAATGCGCGTCAACGCGATGCCGGCGCGAAGGAATTTGCCAATCCGCGTAACGCGGCGGCAGGCAGCCTGCGGCAGCTTGATTCGCGCATTACTGCACAGCGTACCTTGCGTTTTTTCGCTTATGGCATCGGTTTGCTGGAAGGCGCAGAGATGCCGGCTTCGCATTCGGCTTTGCTGGACTGGTATGCAGAACTCGGCATACCGGTATGCGACGAACGTGCAGTGGTGCAGGGCGCTGCCGGTTTGCTGGAATTCTATAAAGCAGTCGGACAAAAACGTGCAAGCCTGCCATATGAAATTGATGGCGTAGTCTATAAAGTCAATCGGCTGGAGCAACAGCAACAGCTCGGCTTTGTATCACGTGCACCGCGCTTTGCGATTGCACATAAATTCCCGGCAGAAGAAGCGCTGACGACGGTGCAGGGGATAGAAGTGCAGGTCGGACGTACCGGTGCAATTACCCCGGTAGCGCGTCTGGCGCCCGTACTGGTGGGTGGCGTGACGGTGACCAATGCGACCTTGCATAATGAAGATGAAGTGCGGCGCAAGGATATCCAGATCGGCGATACCGTCATCGTGCGGCGTGCCGGTGATGTGATCCCGGAAGTGGTCGCCTATGTGCCGGAAAAACGTCCGGCCGATGCGCAGCCATTTGTGATGCCGACCGCTTGCCCGGTATGTAATTCGCCGATCGTGAAGCTGGAAGATGAAGCGATTGCACGCTGTTCCGGTGGCTGGGTGAAATGTGCAGCGCAACGCAAGGGCGGCTTGCTGCACTTTGTCTCACGCCGCGCGATGGATGTGGAAGGGCTGGGTGATCAACTGGTCGAGCAATTGGTCGACAAGCACATCATTACCACCGCTGCGGATTTGTACAAGCTGGGCTTCCGCGCACTGGCGGAGCTCGATCGCATGGCCGACAAGTCGGCGCAAAATGTCTTGGTGGCCTTGGAAAAATCCAAATCAACGACGCTGGCGCGCTTTATCTATGCGCTCGGCATCCGCCATGTCGGCGAGGCGACGGCGAAGGAACTGGCCCGCCATTTCGGTAATCTGGATGCCTTGTTGCAGGCGTCTGAAGAGCAATTGCTGGAAGTGGCAGATATTGGTCCGGTGGTAGCGCAATCCATTACCAGTTTCCTCAGCGATCCGCTGAATATGGAACTGATTGAACAATTGCAGGCAGCGGGTGTCAGATGGCCCGAACACGTGGTGGAGAACAAACCGAAACCCTTCGCCGGGAAGACCTTTGTCCTGACCGGAACCTTGCCTACCCTCAGTCGTGACGAAGCTGCTGAAAAGATTGAGGCAGCAGGTGGTAAGGTAGCTGGTTCCGTCTCCAAAAAAACCAGCTACGTCGTAGCGGGGGCCGAAGCCGGCAGCAAGCTGGCCAAGGCTGAGGAGTTAGGCATCGCGATACTTGATGAATCAGCATTGCTGCAATTACTGGATACTCATGAGCAAAATTAGAAAAGCCGTTTTCCCCGTCGCAGGTTTAGGCAGCCGTTTTCTGCCGGCCACCAAGGCGCAGCCGAAAGAGATGCTGCCAGTGGTCGACAAGCCTTTGATTCAATATGCGGTGGAAGAAGCGGTGGCGGCCGGCATTACTGAGATGGTGTTCATCACCGGCCGCAACAAACGCGCGATTGAAGATCACTTCGATACCGTGTATGAACTCGAAGCCGAACTCGAAGCCGCCAACAAGAATGCCTTGCTGGAGCTGGTGCGCAATGTCATTCCAAAGAACATCAATTGCATCTACATCCGCCAGTCCGCACCGCTGGGTCTGGGTCATGCGGTCTTGTGCGCGCGTCCGGTGATCGGCAATGATCCGTTTGCCGTATTGCTGGCAGATGACTTCATGGATACCTCTGACGGCGTGAAGCCGGTGCTGGCACAGATGACCGATGTGTTCCAGCGCGAAGGCCACAGCATCCTCGCAGTGCAGGACGTGCCACGTGCTGAAACTAAGCAATACGGTATCGTCAGTGCGACCCCGTACAAGCCGCAACTGGAATTGGTGAATGGCATCGTCGAAAAGCCGCAACCAGACGTCGCGCCGTCGACGCTGGCCGTGGTCGGCCGTTACGTCTTGAGTAATCGGATTTTTGATTATCTGGAGACGCTGGGCAAAGGCGCAGGCGGTGAAATACAATTAACTGACGGCATTGCGGCCTTGATGCAAGCCGAACAGGTGCTGGCGTATCGCTACGATGGTCAGCGTTATGATTGTGGTTCCAAGCTGGGTTACCTGAAGGCGATGGTGGCGATGGGGCTCAAGCATCCGGAAACCGGCGCAGGTTTTACTGAATATTTAAAATCACTGAAATGACAGTCCGAGAAATTTTAAAGATGGGCGACCCGCGTTTATTGCGGGTGGCAGAGCCGGTTAAAGAGTTCGGTACACCAGAGCTCGAGGCGCTGATCGCCGATATGTTTGACACCATGCATGCGGCCAATGGCGCGGGCCTGGCAGCGCCGCAAATCGGCGTGAATCTGCGTCTGGTGATTTACGGCTTCAAACAAAACACGCGTTATCCGGATGCGCCGCCGGTGCCGGAAACGGTGCTGATCAATCCTAAATTGCGTCCCTTGTCGGCTGATATGGTCGATGGCTGGGAAGGTTGTTTGTCGGTGCCGGGTCTGCGTGGCGTAGTGCCGCGTTTTAGCGCTTTGCACTATGAAGGCTTTGATCAGTACGGCAATGTGATCAGCCGCGATGCAGACGGCTTCCATGCACGTGTGGTGCAGCATGAATGCGATCACTTGGACGGCATACTGTATCCGATGCGGATTACTGATTTATCGCAATTTGGTTACGTTGATGTCTTGTTCCCGGACCTTGATCCGAACGATGACGATTGAGTGCGAAGAGATATAAATAAAAAGGGCGACTCGAGGTCGCCCTTTTTTATTCCTGCCCTGATTTAAAACTTGTGGCGGATACCGACGTTGAACAGATTGTCGTTCTTGCCGGCGGCTACGACTCTAACATTGGCATTGTCGTCGTTACTCAGCAGTGCCCAGCTAGTATACAAATTGGTACGTACTGAGAGATTGTGCGTATAGCCGACCGCAATCTGGCGTGTATTGGCATTGTTGTTGACCTTGTCTTGCTTGTACATGAAGGACGTCATGATGGTGTCGGCTGGCGTCAGGTTGATCTTCAGACCGATCAAGGAATCCCGCGTGTCGAGCGTACTCGGACCTTTGTTAATCGCGTAAGCGAGGAAGGGTTGCAGCAAACCGAAGTTGTAGTTACCACCTAATAAGGTCGTCTTGGTGCTGTCAGTAGCTGTTGCATTATTGGTGTTCTGATAGGTCAACACTGCAGCCAGCGGGCCTTTGGCATAACCCAGCGCACCTGCCACTGTGCGCCCGGAGCTCATGCTGCCAGCCACTTCGCCGAAGCTATAGGCGGCCTGACCATTGATCCCGTTCTGTGCAGCAAAGCTGTAGTTGACAGTGTTGTCGATGCGGTTGCCACCGTAGTTGAAGATCCGTACTGAGTCACCGGCGAGGGTATCGGCAAACGGATCGAATACGGCAGAATTGGTGAACACCACGGTCTGGACGCGGCCCAGTTTTACTTCGCCAAAGCCGCCTGCCAGACTGACATAGGATTGACGATTAAAGAAGCGGGTAGCGTCGCTGAGTGAGCCATTGTCGGCGTTGATGCCGGCCTCCAGCACGAAATTGACCTTTAATCCGTTACCGAGGTCTTCCGTGCCTTTGAAGCCGACGCGGCTGACACTTTGATTGCCGCTGGCGATGCCGACTGTTCTGCCGCCACCGTCGTTCTCTATCTTCAAGCCGAGATCGACTACGCCATAAACAGTGACGCTACTCTGCGCGTAGCTGATGCCAGCCATCGACGTCAACAGCGAGAATGCGAATAGACTTTTCTTCATTTATCCCCTCCCTTTTATTTACAGTTGAAACAGCGATACGACGATAACAAGTTGCGGATCGGGGGAGCGTTCTAAACCAGGTCAGTTGCAGCTGTAAATCAACAGCATCTTTCTGGTCAGGCCGACTACATCCCCGATTTGCTCATATGCATAGTGCGTGACGAGTTTAAGCAAATAGAAAATTTGGCGATACCGCCCTAATATACCGGCAGTCTTGGCTGGAAGTGGTGACTTTTTTGCACACAGTTGCCAGTCGTCAACGGATGTGTGGCGTTATGGCACAACTAGTTGACGGGTGCGAATATGGATGGCAGGCGCTGCTACTGCGGGATTGGTGGGGTGTAGTGCAAGGGGAGGTGGCGGCATGCCACCTCAGAGCTAAGCGCTGGGGATCAGAACTGTTCGTCTTCGCGCAGATAGCGCCATTGACCAACTGGCAAGTCGCCGAGTTTGACATTGCCTATGCGTACACGCTTCAAGCCGACTACTTTCAAGCCGACCATATCGCACATGCGGCGGATTTGGCGTTTTTTACCTTCGCGCAGGATGAAGCTGAGTTGATCTTCATTTTGCCATTTGACCTTGGCCGGCAAGAGCTTTTTGCCATCCAGCGTCAGGCCGTGATTGAGGCGTTTTAATTCGGCTTCCGGCAACTTGCCCGGTTTGCTGTATTGCACGCGCACCAGGTATTCTTTTTCTACCGAAGTGTCTTCGCCGATCAGATGTTTGGCGATGCGGCCATCTTGCGTCAACACCAGTAAACCGACCGAATCGATATCGAGTCGTCCTGCCGGAACCAGACTGCGCAGTTGGGTCGGGTGGAATTGGATCGGGGCCTGATCTTCGCTCCAGCGTGTGCTGGCATTGACCAGTGCCACCGCCGGTTTATAGCCGTCTTCGGCCTGACCACTGACATAGCCCATCGGCTTGTTGATGAGGACAGTGACGCGTTTGGATTGTTCTGCTGCAGCCTGACGCTCGACCGTCACGCGCTGGCTTGGCAAGACCTTGCTGCCCAGCTCCGAGACAACCTTGCCGTCTACGCGGACCCAGCCACGGGCGATCCACTCGTCGGCTTCGCGGCGCGAGCAAAGTCCGAGTTCGGACATACGTTTGGAAAGGCGGAGTGGTTCATTCATGGTGGTGCAATTCTGGAAATCTAAAGTTAATAATTAAAGCAAAAAAACAATGCGTCAGATGCGGCTGCGGTCCGAGGGATCAGACGCGCAGCGCATCCAGCAAATCGGTTTCCAGCTGGATCTGGCTACGTGGATTGTTCAAGATCTGGCCGTCAACCAGGAACACGTCTTCCACGCGCTCACCGAGTGTCATGACTTTGGCAGTGTGCAGATTGACTTTGTACTTCGCCAGTATGTTGGCGACTGAATACAGCAAGCCGTTGCGGTCATTGGCCGAGATGGTCAGCAGATAGTAGCGGCCGCGTTCGTCCGGGCGCAAGTCGACGGTAGGCGTGGCCGGGAAGTTGCGGCACAGACGTGACAGACGCCCTTTGCAGGGCGAGGGCAGATCAGTTTGTGCGCTCAATACTGCGCTCAGATCGTGTTCGATCAGGCTGATCAGGTCGCGATAATTGTCGGCGAATGCAGGCTCGGTAATCAGGAAGGTATCCAGACCATAACCATGTTTGGTGGTGTGGATCTTGGCATCCAGAATGCTGAAATTTTTGCGATCAAAATAGCTGCAAATGCGCGCAAACAGATCAGGCTGATCCTTGACATAGACCGTCACTTGCAAGCCTTCGCCTATCGGCGCCAGACGACATTTGACGACCGGTGTCGGGCTATCGATCTTGTCGTACAGGGCGCGGGTTTGCCATGCAATATCGCCGGCATCATGGCGCAGGAAGTAGACCACGTCGAGCTGCTTCCACAAGGCTTCATGCGCGTTGGTGGACAAGCCATACAGGCGCAGACTTTTCAGCGCTTCTTCCTGCCGGTTTTTGAGTTCGCGGTCGGCCGATGGCGCATCGCCACCCAGTGCGCGCAAGGTCATGTTGTAGAGGTCTTCCAGCAACTTGCCTTTCCATGCATTCC
>RCUQ01000145.1_pt1 | contig 54355 bp, 56 predicted proteins | sample 2166351 | NCBI WGS metagenome assembly RCUQ01 (sample SAMN09932597, study PRJNA488358) | compost metagenome | feature: garden; material: soil; isolation source: compost soil in acetonitrile-enriched culture | place: Germany: Experimental Botanical Garden Goettingen | collected 2016-01-27
CCTGATCCCTTCCCGAACTCAGAAGTGAAACCTCTTAGCGCTGATGGTAGTGTGGAGTTATCCATGTGAGAGTAAGTCATCGCCAGCTCATTAATTCAAATCCCCCTCCGCTTAATGCAGAGGGGGATTTTTTATGCGCGGAAGATTGAAAGGATAATGAGGGTAGGAATCTTACGTACTTTGGCGTTTATCTTAATTAAATAAAATGCTCTAAATAGTCATAATTATTATTTAAATTAAAATTTATATTTTTTATTCCTATTTTTAATTAATTTTTACTATCAGCTAAATACTATATTTATATCTAATTTAAGTTAGGCTTTTATTGTTGATTTTTATTTTCTATAAAAAAATGAGTATTAATAGTTGGTTTTATTTATTTTTAATGCGAAATAAATCATTTATTTAGACTAATGTTGAATTTTTATATCACTATAAATTATGTGAATATAATGCCAAATTACTTTGGTGAGTGACTTCTGTTTGGGCTAAATTAGCACATTATAAAAACTGAAGGGCGCTAGTTAAAGTGCAATGAAACAATAGCTCATAGGAGGTGAATAATGTCAGCTAAAGCAGTTAATGTGAATGATATTATTGATCGTGCAAAATTTTCGGGGTTCCATTTTCAAGTTGTTGCTTGGTGTTTACTAATTATTTTATTTGATGGTTATGACTTGGCAATTAATGGTGTGGTATTACCATTATTAATGGAAGACTGGGGCTTAAGTGCTGTACAGGCGGGTATGCTTGCAAGTACCGCTTTAGCAGGCATGATGTTTGGTGCAATGATATTTGGCTCTTTGGCGGATAAAATTGGCCGTAAAAAAGTCATTATGACCTGTATTGTGCTTTTTAGCGGGCTTACCTGTGCAGGTGGTTTTGCATCAAATCCAACGGAATTTGCGGTTTTACGTTTCCTTGCAGGACTTGGAATTGGTGGAGTAATGCCAAACCTTGTTGCGCTGACATCTGAGTATGCGCCACAAAAAATGCGTAGTACTTTGGTGACTACGATGTTTAGTGGTTATGCCGTGGGTGGTGTAATGGCTGCATTGTTAGGTGCGTGGTTTACTCCAAGTTTTGGTTGGCAAATTATGTTCTTTATTGCCGGTATTCCATTGTTGTTACTACCCGTTATTTGGAAGTTTTTGCCCGAGTCTTTGACTTTTATTGTGCAACAAAACCGTCAGGCGGAAGCACGTAAAATTGTTCGTCGTTTAGCACCAGCAGTAACGGTAAAAGAAGATACAACTTTTGAGTTGCATCAGGTTGATGTACCAGAGTCTGCAAATGTTGTGAGCTTATTTAAACGTGGACGTGCAGTAAATACTTTGTTGTTTTGGGTGGCGTTCTTCACCTGCTTACTGACTATGTATGCTTTAAGCAGTTGGTTGCCGAAGTTAATGATGGCAGCTGGCTACTCAATGGACAATAGCTTGATGTTTATGATGGTGATGAACATTGGTGCTGTGATTGGTATTGTGGGTGGAGGAATCTTGGCCGATCGTTTCCATTTGAAACCTGTACTCATGTGCTTGGGTATGATGGGTGCCGTTGTAATGAGCTTGATGGGCTTCCAATCGAATCAATTCCTTTTATATATTTTAGTATTTTTGGCGGGTGCTGCATCGATCGGTTCGCAAATGCTTCTTTATAGCTATGTCGCTCAGTACTATCCGCTTGCTGTTCGTTCAACTGGGATTGGGTGGTCGTCTGCGATTGGTCGTATGGGTGCAATCATTGGACCAATTTTAATCGGGAGTTTGTTGGGGATGAATTTGCCTGCACACTTTAACTTTATTGCTGTGGGTTTACCTGTGTTGATTACTGCTATTGCGGTTGCACTGATTATGCATGAGGATGAATCTGAAAAGATTGGTGCAAGTCAGCCACTAGTTTCTAAAGCGTAAAACGTGAATTTAAAAGAAGCCTCCGTAAGGGGGTTCTTTTTAAATAAATTTTGTGGTTGATTTCTATATTTTAGATAATTAATTTTATGTGGGTTTAATTGATTATGGAGTTTTTGGATAATAAATATTTGGAGTCACATCGGCTTTGCTTTTTTATTCATGATGTCATGGTGGAGTTTTTGAAAGGAGGGGAGGAGAATAAAGTATTTACTACCGTTTTTGACTTAAATGAACAAGAGAAGGAGGACTTGGCATGCTTTGATGGTCATATTTTAGATTGGTTGAAAAATAAAAATAAATATGATGAATACGAAATTGCTGTTAAAAAGACACTTATACCAGCAGTATTATCTGATATGTTGCACTGTATATATGAAGCATTGAAAGCGATGGAATCAGGGAAAGTCACTATTGCATATATGTTACTTAGAAAACCTATTCAGGAAAATTTATATTTATTTGAAGAAATGCTTTTAAACAAATCTGATTTTATAAAAAAATTTGAAGAAGATCCTCTTAGGTTTAGACCTAAAAATGCAGGTGGTATGGAAGGGCATAAAAAAAGAATTACTGAAATTTTGGGAAACCTTAATTCTTTTTTAGATTCTAAGTATATAGCATCCTTAAGATATGATAATAGCTGTGAAGATAGCTTTGCAGGCTGTTGTAACCAAGCTATGCATTTGTTTACGGAACATAGATAAATAAAAACTGAGAAGATGAATGTGAACTTCATTTTTGCAGGAGTAGACGGATATGCACTTAAAACACTATATGACTTTATGTATAGTAGATTGCCTTATCTTATGTATTACTCTTATATTGTTTTTGAACAAATAGTTAGTTCAATTTCTCGTACGACAGATGATTATTTGCTGGATATTCATAACCGTATCGCAGCTATGTTTTTATTATCAAGTTATCATATCACTGAAGATTATCAAACAAACCAATATTACGACTTATGTATTGCTTTGGAAAAATATTTAATTACTAATTTCAAATGTAAACTTAACACTGATGTATTAGAGTCTATTGCTACTTCGGGTAAAACCATTTAAAAAATAGGTATTAAAATGAAACTCAACTCATTCTCTCCAATTCCTGAAAACGATGATGAACTGCACTTACCTGAACTGGTGTATTGGGCATCTTTAGGTGAACTTGCTGAAGTGGAAAAAAGTCTCGCCAATGGTGTAGATGTGAACTCTACTGATGATGAAGGTTATAGCGCTCTCCAAGCGGCGGCTGAAAATGGCTATCTAGATGTAGTGAAACTATTGGCTGAAAAAGGTGCGAATGTCCACTACAAAGGTGAATACACAGCGCTTCAACTGGCTGAAATGGCGGAACAAGTAGAAATTATTGAATACTTAAAAAGCCTGTAACTTTTAAAGATAAATAAAAGAGCCTGCTCAATATCAGGCTCTTTTTATTTTATGGCATCTTAAACGGATGAATTGGATTCAAGTTCTTTCAATATCACTTGATTAAAAGCGGGAAGATCTTCTGGACTACGTGAGCTGATAAGCGTCCAACCACCTGCATCACATTTGTGAACGGCCTCATCGACCCATATAGCACCTGCATTTTCCAGATCGAGTCGTATACTTTGATGCGAAGTCAGATGTTTAGCTTGAATCCGTTCAGCATTAATCAAAACCCAAGGCGCATAACAAATCACAGCTATCGGTTTGGCTTGTTTGCTAAAACTCTGGATAATTTCGAGCGCTTTGGGATGTTGGCGTAATAGATCAGTATTAACTGCACCGCCGGGGATAATCAGCAAGTCGTAGTCGTCATAATGAACATGATCCAAATCGACGTCTGGAGGATAGCTTGCTGCCGAGTCTGAGTCCATTTTGACAGTTCGAACATCGCTAGCCTCTATGGCAGCATGAATGCATTCTATGCCTTTGGACTGTAGAAAATGGAGAGGATGAATTAGCTCATCATGCTCTACGCCTACATTTGAGGTTATGAACAATACTTTTTGAGTCATATAAACCCCCTAAAAAATGTCTATGCTTTAGCCTAACAAAGCAGCATGATTCAGATGTTTTGATTTAACGGACTCTTGTAAGTAAGTGAAAGCAGCCGATGTAGTGTTTCGTGTAATTCTGGACTGTGTGAAGGTATTAATGATCCTTTTCAATAATTGATATGCATTAAGACATTCATAAAGTTCGAAACTGGATAGGAAATGAAAAACAATCTGCTCAAAAAATGTAGGTTTTTTGAATTTTCTATGCTATAAAAAATAAAACGGCACAAAAATTGCTTATAAAGCGTGCTTTAAAAATAGTTGTATTGATGAGTAGGGTTTTATGAAGTTATCGGTTGGATTGAAAGTTTCGAACTCTTTGTCGCTAACCCCCCAATTACAACAAGCTATTCGATTGCTTCAATTGTCGAGCCTTGAACTTGAACAGGAAATTCAGATTCAACTCGACAGCAACCCGCTCCTAGAAAAAGTAGAAGAACAGTCATCTATCGAAAGCTTATCCAGTGCGCAAGAGCAAGAACAGGATAAGAAAGATTTGACCAACGAACTCAATGCAGATCATTTACCCGATGATTTACCTGTCGATACCGACTGGGATGATGTCTACACCCATCAACCGACCAGTTTGGGCGCAGCAGAATTTGAAGAGCGAGAGGATAATCGTCAAGGTCATTTGGGCTTAAAAGAGCATATGCTTGAGCAAATCAATTTGTTGCATTTCTCGCAAGTAGATATGTTGATTGCTTATTGCATTATTGACTCGTTGGACGATAAAGGTTTTTTAGACAGTGATATTTCAGAAATAACGACTTCAGTTCAACATCTTTTAACCAGCATGGACTATGACGACGAAGTCGAAGATGACGAAGTGGTTGTGGTGCTCAAGCATATTCAGCGTTTAGACCCACTTGGCGTTGGGGCGCGGAATCTTGCAGAGTGCTTAATGGTACAGTTGGAAGCCTTGCCGATGCAGACCGCGTGTCGAAATGATGCCATAAATCTGCTGAAAAACTATGAACTATTGATCAGCAATGAACTAGCGAAACTGATTAAACAAACGGGTTTAAATCAAGAGCAGCTCAAGTGCGCGGTTGATTTATTGAAAACGCTAAAAGCGCATCCAGGGCTTGAGTTTGAAGATAAAGACTCAGATTATCAAATTCCTGATGTCGTCGTAATGAAGAAAAACGAACAATGGCAAGTGGCTTTAAATCCTGATGTGATGCCAAAACTTCGTGTGAATTCGTTTTATGCCAATATGATTAAGCGTGCTGATCAAAGTGAAGATAATCAGTACTTACGTAATCAAATGTTGGATGCGAAAAACTTTATTAAAAGTGTCGATGAACGCCATAAAACTTTACTGAAAGTTGCGACGTGTATCATTGAACATCAGCGTGTATTTTTAGAAATTGGTGCTGAAGGGATGAAGCCTTTGGTACTTCGGGATATTGCAGAAGAAGTTGAATTGCATGAGTCGACCGTCTCTCGGGTGACCACCAATAAATATATGCTGACGCCGCGCGGCTTGTTCGAGTTGAAATATTTCTTTTCAAGCCATGTGGGGACTACTTCAGGCGGTGAAGCATCTTCAACTGCAATTCGTGCCAAGATTAAAAAATTGATTGCTGAAGAGAATGCACGTAAGCCTTTGTCAGATAACGCAATTGCCAATCTATTAAAAGACGATGGAATTGATGTAGCGCGTCGGACAGTGGCGAAGTATCGCGAATCGTTACATATTCCGTCATCTTCTGAACGAAAAGTCTTGATCTGAAATTTAAAATCTGACTATTCTAGAGGTTCATTATGACAACATAATGAACCTCTTTTTTCTTTAAGGAATCGCTAAAATGATTTGATGTTTCTATGCGCGCTGGTTATTTTGCAGTCATTAAATCGTCTTGGCTTTTCCTCATTAATCCTAATGAAGGTGAGGGATAGATATATGCAAATAACAATTCGTGGACATCATTTGAGCATTACCCCAGCTATTGAAGATACCATTCGCTGCAAATTTGCAGAAATGACCAAGCATATTGATCAGGTGAACAGTATGCAGGTGAAATTAACCAAGGATCATCAGGTCGATAAGCATACTAAAAAAGGCAGTAGCAATCATATTGCAGAAGCAATTATCCGTTTACCGGGCATTGAATTTTTTGCTCAGGCTTCAGCAGATGATATGTATACGTCGATTAAAAAATTATCAGAAAAACTAAAAAGACAGCTCGATAAGCACCGTAAAATGCAGCAAGTTTACCAACCGATCGCCATTTAGTTTGATTTTTATGCAAAAAGAGGTTTTTTAAAACCTCTTTTTTTATATATAAAGTGTGTGGGTTTATGATTTATTTTTCAGATTTATAGTAAAATGGCAGGTTTTTACACCGTTGGTCCTATAAGAGGTCTTTGTGATGAATAGTGAACAGCTCACTGAAATTTTAAAAGCTGCTTTTCCTGAAGCTGAAGTTGCAGTTAGTGGGCAAGGCGGAAAGTTTGACTTACGTATTGTCGACGACCAATTCGAAGGCAAACGTCCTGTTGCACGTCAGCAAGCTGTTTATGCACCATTAAATTCTTATATCGCAAGTGGCGAAGTGCATGCGGTGACTATTCGTGCAATGACTAAAGAAGAATGGCGTAAAGCAAGCTTATTCGGAGCTTAAAATTAGATGGATAAATTTTTAATTCAAGGTGGCACTAAGCTCGAAGGCGAAGTTCGTATTTCGGGTGCTAAAAATGCTGCCTTGCCGTTGCTTGCAGCAATGATTTTGCCTGAAACTCCAACCAAGCTCACCAACGTGCCGCATTTAAAAGATGTCAATACTTTGGTGCAGTTGATTGGTGGTCTAGGGATTACCATGACCTACGAAGGTGACACGGTTACTGCGGATACCTCAACACTGGATAATCAGTTTGCACCGTATGAGCTGGTGAAAACTATGCGTGCATCTATTTTAGTGCTGGGCCCATTGGTGGCGCGCTATGGTAGTGCAAAAGTGTCTTTGCCGGGTGGCTGTGCGATTGGTTCGCGTCCAGTCGATCAACACTTAAAAGCGTTAGAAGCTTTAGGTGCAGAGATTGAAGTTGAAGCGGGTTATGTACACGCTAAAGTCGATGGCCGTCTGAAAGGTGGTGAAGTCGTTTTTGATATGGTGACCGTGGGTGGTACCGAAAATATCTTAATGGCTGCGGCATTGGCAGAAGGCGTGACTACGATTCGTAATGCGGCACGTGAACCTGAAATTACTGACCTTGCGAAAATGTTGATCGCGATGGGTGCAAAAATTGAAGGATTAGACACAGATACCTTAGTGGTAACAGGTGTTGAAAAACTACATGGCTGTGAATACGCTGTGGTTGCTGACCGTATTGAAACAGGTTCGTATTTGGCTGCTGCGGCCATTACCGGTGGTCGTGTAAAAACTACACATACTGATCCAACTTTAATGGAATCGGTCTTAGAAAAGTTTGAAGAAATGGGCGCGGAAGTGACTCGTGGTGATGATTGGATCGAGCTTGATATGATGGGTAAACGCCCGAAAGCAGTGAGTTTCCAAACGCTTCCACATCCAGACTTTCCAACTGATATGCAAGCACAGATTATGGCGGTCAATGCCATTGGTCGTGGTTTTGCCACCATTTCTGAAACGATTTTTGAAAACCGTTTTATGCATGTACCTGAATTGTCACGTATGGGTGCCAATATTCAGGTCGAAGGTAATGATGCTGTCGTGACGGGTGTAGAGAAACTTTCTGCAGCACCTGTGATGGCAACAGATTTACGCGCTTCTTTCTCTTTGGTATTAGCTGCGCTTGCTGCGGATGGTGAGACGCTGATTGATCGTATCTATCATATTGACCGCGGTTATGAAGATGTCGAAGCGAAATTACAAGGTATAGGCGCCCAAATTAAGCGAGTAAGTTCATGAGCGATATGAGAAACGATGATCCAAATTTTGACGTAATGGGCAATTTTGATCATGGTTTAACATTGGCATTGAGTAAAGGTCGTATTTTAAAAGAAACCCTGCCTTTACTTGAAACGGCTGGAATTAACTTACTGGAAGATCCAGATAAGTCACGTAAGTTAATTTTCCCAACCACCCATAAACAAGTCCGTATTTTAATTTTACGTGCTTCTGACGTACCCACCTATGTGGAAAATGGTGCGGCGGATATTGGTGTTGCTGGTAAAGACGTGCTTATGGAACATGGTGCACAAAACGTTTATGAACCACTCGATCTAAAAATCGCAGTATGTAAACTGATGACCGCGGGTAAAGTTGGCATGGAACGTCCGAAAGGGCGTTTAAAAATTGCCACCAAATACGTAAACTTAACCCGTCAGTACTATGCAAGCTTAGGTGAGCAAGTCGATGTGATTAAGTTGTACGGTTCAATGGAACTTGCACCGTTGGTAGGTTTGGGTGATTACATTGTTGACGTAGTTGATACTGGGAATACTTTACGTGCCAATGGTTTAGAACCTTTGGAAGAAATTTGTAAAGTGTCTTCACGTTTGATCGTGAACAAGGCAAGTTTCAAACGTAAGCAAGCATTGTTAAACCCAATACTTGCACAGTTAGAAACAGCAGTCGCTGAACGTGAAGCGTTAAAAAACAAATAAGTTGATCTTTCTTGTTTAAAGAAACCGCTATCGATGATGGCGGTTTTTTTGTGCCTACTCTTTTTTAAATTTTTTATTGGATTGAAATACAATACGATTGAATCTGAACCAGTTGATTTAAAGCATCAAAGGTATAGACATCACAAGCAGAAATACGAGATTTCTGCTTGGTGTCATGAAATTGTGCTTCCCCTTGAACAATCACATGATGACCCGTTTGATGAATTGCTTGAATATGAAACTCATGCGCGACCGACGTAAAATAATGTTCGATAGACTGGCAATGCTTTAGCACTTGATCAAAACCCGACAGTTGTTGTTCACCCACAATTTCCCATGTAATCGTTTCTGAGAAATAGGGTTGGATTGAGCTAAATTGCCCCGTTGAAAAGCATATGGCTATGTCCGTGAAGGTCATCTTTTTTTGCCTGTTTTTTATTCAGATTTGCTAATTCTAGTTTAAAAATATTGAATCACATTCATTTACCGATGAAGTTAAAAGTAATTTTTCATTACACTCCGTGTTTAGCTGGAGGATTGTTGCCCACAAAATACAGGAAACAAGGTAAACTAAAGCTTCCCTTTATTTTCATTGTGGATAAATTGATGCGACGTTTATCGACTCAAGATCAGAACTTTAAACAAGTCTTTGCTGATTTGTTGGCTTTTGAAACCGTGAGTGACCCAGAACTTTTAAAAACCGTAGATCAAATCATCGCTGATGTTCGTCAGCATGGTAATGCTCATGTTCTTAAACTCACCCAACAGTTCGATCGACATCCCGCGCATCAATTCTCAGATTTAGAACTGACCCAAGAACAATTAAAAATCGCTTTTGATGGTTTAAGCACTGAAGTCCGCGAGGCGTTAGAGCTTGCTGCAAACCGTATTCGTGAGTTTCACCAAGCACAAAAACAAGAAGGCTGGACCTATGTGGATACCTTGGGGAACACACTTGGGCAAAAAGTAACGCCTTTAGATCGCGTTGGTATTTATGTACCTGGTGGTTTGGCATCTTATCCGTCTTCTGTGTTAATGAATGCTGTGCCTGCGCATGTGGCGGGTGTGCCTGAAATTATTATGGTGGTGCCTGCACCGAATGGTGAGTTGAATCCGTTGGTGTTAGCAGCCGCTTATTTAGCTGGTGTCAGCCGTGTCTTTACCATTGGTGGAGCGCAAGCGGTTGCGGCTTTAGCCTATGGTACAGAAACGATTCCGGCGGTGGATAAGATTACAGGACCGGGCAACCGTTTTGTCGCGGCTGCGAAACGTGCAGTATTCGGACAAGTCGGTATCGACATGATTGCAGGGCCGTCTGAAATTTTAGTTTATGCCGAAGGCGTGAATAACGCACAGTGGCTGGCAATGGATTTATTGTCCCAAGCTGAACACGATACTGTGGCACAAGCGGTGTTTATTACGCCGGATGAACAGTTGTTAAATGAAGTAGAACTGGCTATTGAAGCGCATTTGCAAGCTTTACCTAAAGCAGAGATTGCGCGTACATCGATTGCCAATCGTGGCGCATTAGTACTTGTGAAAGACCGCGCTGAAGCCGTTGAGCTGATTAATCAAGTTGCGCCTGAGCATTTAGAGCTTTGCCTAGATGAAGCACAGGAAATGGCCGAAGATATTCGCCATGCAGGCGCAATCTTCATGGGGCGTTATACTCCAGAAGCGATCGGCGACTATTGTGCAGGACCCAACCACGTTTTGCCAACTTCAGGTACAGCACGCTTTTCCTCCCCGTTGGGTGTCTATGATTTCCAAAAGCGTTCAAGTTTGATTATGTGCTCTGAGCAAGGTGTGAAAACTTTGGCGAAAACCGCGGATATCTTAGCGCAACAAGAAAACTTAGATGCGCATGCGCGTTCGGCACGTTATCGTTATCAATAAACTATTTTAAAACCTCTTCCTAACCCTCTCCTAAAAGGAGAGGGAACGTATCGATGAAATCAATAATGAGGCGTAATTCCTTTCGCTGAGTAAGCTTTAAGAATTCATTTAAGGTGAAGCGCAAGAGAGGTTGGAAGAGGACATACAGAGAAATAAAATGTCAAATATCACTACAGAACAAATGCGTTTTTGGAGCCCTGAAGTACGTGAATTAGAACCGTATGTACCAGGCGAACAACCGAAAATTCAAAATTTATTGAAGCTCAATACCAACGAAAACCCATATCCACCTTCACCAAAAGTGGTGGAGGCTGTTCAAGCGGTCTTGGCAAACTCTGCAGATGTACTGCGTTTATATCCAGATCCAGATGCTTCTGCGTTAAAGCAAGCGATTGCGAAACAACAAAATGTTGTGGTTGAAAATGTCTTTGTTGGCAATGGTTCAGATGAGGTCTTAGCGCATATTTTTAAAGCTTTTTTTGTGCAAGAGCTGCCTTTACTTTACCCCGATATTACCTATAGCTTCTATCCTGTTTATAGCCAATTCTTTGGGGTCAAAACCAAAATTTTGCCACTCAATGATGACTTTGAAATTGTAGTAGATGACTATAAACAAGCCAATGGCGGCATTATTATCACCAATCCAAATGCTCCCACCAGTATCGATATCGGTTTAGCTGAAATTGAGGAAGTACTTCAAGCCAACCCAAATTCAGTGGTGGTCATTGATGAAGCTTATGTAGACTTTGGTGCTGAATCGGCAGTCAGTTTAGTGGAAAAATATGAGAACTTGGTGGTGTGCCAAACCACGTCTAAGTCTCGCTCACTGGCGGGTTTACGTGTTGGTTTTGCGATTGCTCAACCGCATTTGATTGCAGCACTTGAAGCGGTGAAGAATAGTTTTAACTCTTATCCGATGGACCGTTTTGCGATAGCCGCTGCGGTCGCTTCATTTGAAGATCAAGCTTATTTCGAAGCGCAAAATCAAAAAGTGATTCAAAGCCGTGAACATTTGGTTGAACAATTGACCGCACTGGGCTTTAACGTTTTGCCATCAAGTGCCAACTTTATCTTTGCATCATTACCTAGCAAAGATGCGGGTGAATTAGCGGCTGAATTACGTGAACAAGGCATTATTGTGCGTTATTTCAATAAACCGCGTATTAACCAGTTTTTACGTATCACGGTTGGAACTGATGAACAAAATCAACGCTTAGTCGATACATTGAAAAATGATATTTTAAAATAAGCATTCAAAGAATTTGACCGCTTAAAAGTGAACGTTCATTGATGTGAAGGTTCACTTTTTTATTTTGGTGGCTATTCAGTGTCCGTTTGCACAAAGGTATTGAGTAAATTAAGAAGTGCTGAGACCTTATCAAAACATTCTTGGTATTCAGCCTCGTACTCTGATGCAATAGTGATTCCACCGCCAGCCCAAAGCGAAACCTCATCTTGGAATTTTTGAATAGAACGAATCAGAATGTTCCAAGAGCCAGTCCCATCGAAATTAAAATAACCCATTGAGCCACAGTACGCTCCACGTGGTGCACCTTCGAGTTCTTCAATAATCTGCATCGCTCGAATTTTAGGCGCACCTGTAATAGACCCGCCAGGTAGTGCCGAGAGTAGTACATGAAAGGGATGAACTTCTGCTTTAAGTGTTGCTTCGACTTCGCTGACCATATGATGGACTTGATTAAAGCTTTCAATATTAAACAGTTTAGGTGTTTTGACTGAGCCTGTTTCTGCATAAACACTCAAGTCATTACGCAGTAGATCAACAATCATCACATTTTCAGCTTGGTCTTTTTCCGAAGCCATCAAGCGTTGTTTCGATTGTTCATCTAAGACTGGATCTGCATAGCGCGGCATGGTGCCTTTAATCGGCTTGGTGATGATTTTTCGATGGGTTTGAAAATCAATAAACAACTCGGGCGAACAACTTAAGAGTTCAAAATCATCGCTACGGAGATAGCCCGAGTAAGGTGCATCGGTTAATTGCCAAAATGCTTCGACTACACTTAGGAGTTGACCGTGTGCCTTGGCGGTGAACTCTTGTGTTAGATTGATTTGATAACAATCCCCAGCTCTGATGTATTCCTGTACTTGCTGAAAGGCTTGTTTGTATTGGGTTTTAGTCCAGCGTGCTTGGCAGATCGACTCGAGTTGGAGTGGATGGGTTAAGGCAGATGGTTGTAATAAATACGATTCAATTTTGCGATAAATGCGTTCGGCTTGTGAATCACTACTGCAAAATAGCCAGCCTGCATCAGTCCATTGTAGATAACTGCTGTATAACCCTAAAAACAGGCTTGGCTGAGACTTAATTTGAACCGGAACGTGTTGCTGAGCGGCATAATCATAACTGACGAAACCAATGAGTCCGCCACTAAAAGACGCTTCTTTTTGTTCTGTGTTTGGTTGAATATTGCTGGAAATGTCTATGTCTTCGTCATCACGGATGTAACAAAAATCCTGTGTGCGTTGAAAGAAAAAGTGCTGGTTTTTTTGAAAAACTTGGTAACGTTCAGGTAAAAAAGCAATGACGGGTGCATCGACATTTTGTAAATAGATTAACTGTGTGAGCTCATTCAACGCCTGTAGTATATGAGATACAGAGAGGGTTGAATCACAAATTATCTTTTTAAATGATTGGCTTAGAGTCATGCTAACGCAAATAGGATCAAAAAATTCAGGCTATTTTACCTCATTGTGCGTGTACGCATAGAGGAAATACCGTTTATCGGTAAGCTATGGATTGCGACCAACAGCAGTTGATCAAAAAATCACTCAGATATAACGTAGTTCAGGCAATAAAGTCACTCAAGGATAGGTGTTAATACTGCGACAAAATAAAAAAACAGTAACTAACACCGAGTGATCGATATCACAAAAATAAAGCTCTTAGGAGAGGAACACGATGAAAATTATTACTAAACTTGCTTTAGTTTCTTCAATGGCAATCAGTGCAAATGCAATGGCAATGCAAGCAATGGATGACGCTTCGCTCAGTGCCGCTACAGGTCAAGATGGTATAAATATCGGTATTGGTATTTCTAAAATCGAAATTGGTAAAGTTTTTGTTCATGATAATGATGGTTTAGCGACTACATCTCTAGGTGGTACTTCAACTGCTGGTGCTATCGTTATTCAAGGTAATGGTATAGCGGGTGATACGCTAGAAAATCACGGTATTATTATTGGTGCAAACTATGATAATGCAGGAGCATACTTACTTCCTTCTCGTAACTTAACTGATTTGCAAATTGACACAGATGCAAACGGTGGTAATGCATTTATTAACATTGCAGCTCAAGTTTCAGGTTTAGATATTAAAATTGGTCAAATTGGTGTGGTTGCTTCTGGCGATTTGCCAGCAGCAGGGGCTACATCTATTCGCCGTGGTGGTAGTAGTACGAGCACTGTCAACCCGATTTTAAGTGGTTTATCACTGAAAACAGGTCCAATGTCTGCAAATATCCAACTAGGCGCTGCACCGCAAGGCGCAATGATCCAATTAAGTGCGACTATGGTGGGCGGTTTAGAAATTAAAAACTTAGGTATCTTAGATAATTCAACTAAAACAGCAACACGTGCTGCAGGCGAAATCTTTGTTGAAAGCATTAAAGTTGCAGATGCAAATTCTCTAGATTTAACACTGAATCAAAAAATTAGTGTGATTGGTGAAGAGGGTGCGAATAAGGGCTATATTCGTATGATTAGCACAAGTGGCGCGCACGATACTTATGTTAAAGGTGTACATTTGGGTAGCCGTAATGCTGCATCCATTGGTGATGTAGAGGTTCAAGGTATGCAAACTTACTTTAGCCCAGCTGCTGGTGTATACATGCCAGGTGCTGTGATTACCATTTCTGGTCACTAAAATTAGACTTTAAGAAAGCGCGTGAATTCACGCGCTTTTTTTCTAAAATATATTCATAAAAAATGCAAAAAAGACTATTTTTTTTAGATAAAACACAGTATCTTCTTGAATGTACGGATATAGAGTATTAACTCTAAAAACAAAAAATGGGCGGGATGCCTATATTATTAAAAAAAGTAAAAAGCTATGTTAGAGATCGCATTGGGCTCAGCAATGATGTATTACTTTGCCACCGAAGCCTTTGATATTAAGAAAAAACCAGCGGAAGCGGTTTACTATACTGAAGTTTTAGACTCTCGAAATGCATCTTTTACCAGAATGCATCATGAACCTGTCCTAATTAACCCTGCTGTAGAAGACCAATTTCGAGGCATTGTCCGTCAAGCTTATGACTATAGTTGTGGTTCAGCAGCACTGACCACCTTAATCAATGGCTATGTCGGTGCTCAACTTACAGAACAACAAACCATGGATGGCTTGCTTCGCTATGGCGAATATGAGCGAATTATTGAGCGTCGTAGTTTTTCTTTATTGGACATGAAACGCTTTGTGACTGCACTTGGTTTAGAAAGTGGAGGCTACAAGGGGGAATTTGAAGATTTGGTTAAGCAAGGTCAACCTGCCATTGTTCCAATCTCCTATGCTGGTTTTAAGCATTTTGTGGTGTATAAGGGCTATAAAGATGGACGGGTCTATGTTGCCGATCCTGCTTTAGGAAATATTAGTTTTGATGAGCAACGTTTCAAAGATGTTTGGGAAAATAACACGTTGTTTTTAATTAATGTTCCAACCGAAATGCGTAAAAATATGTTGGCTTTACAGGAATCCGATCTGCGACATGTAGATGATGCTACGGTCAATCGCTATGCACTCGTCGATATTCAATATCCGCAACACTATATGGAAAAAATAGCCGATCGTGCATCCACAATTCGCCTAGAGCGTAATAAAAATAAAGAGTCGGAATACTATGGACAGCCGACATACAATTTTCTCAGGCTTTATTATAAAAACAAGTAAAGTGTGAAAAAAATAAAACAAGAACAAGGGTGTAGGTAAGGGATAATGATGAAAATATGGATGAATAAAACACTGCTCGCAGTGAGTGTGCAGATGATTCTTGGGGTGGCCTATGCTGCGGAAGAACCGAGCTTAGGAGGATACGAAACAGTCGGTGAAACCATTGAGGTAGAACAAGCTACTGAGCAAGCACAAGATCAAGTTGGGTCGGATCAACCTACAGTGACTGCACCACAAGAAAAGTCGGTATCTGTAAACACTGGAAGTGTTGAACAAGCAGCGTCTTCTGCATTGCAGCAGCAAGAGGGTGATGCAACTAAAGAGACCAATTTAGAAGAAGTTTTTACCTCAAATGAACGTCAGTATTCATTGATTAAACAAGGTGATATTTCATCTTATTACGACATCGATTATACCTATTACCGAGATACTCAACTTGATTTAGAGATGGCGCAAGGTCAGCTCTATCAACTACGGGTACAAGAAAATGCAACGCATAGTCTAACCAATACCTTTACGGCACAGTATGGTTTAAGAGATAACTTAACTTTAACGGTATCATTGCCTTTGGTTGCCAAAACGGACTTATTAAAAGATACCTCTACAGCAGGTCTTGGGGACATTTCCTTTGGTGCACGTTGGGAACCGTTTCCACTAAAAGCTGGCCGTTTGCCTTTGATTTTATTTGGTAACGTTTCCACCAAAACTGGGGATAGCCCTTACGAAATTAATGCCACTTCAGACTTAGCAACAGGCAAGGGATATTATTCAGCAGGAGTTGGGGCAAGTACGCGTAAATATATTGATCCCGTGGTGCTGTTTGCATCGGTGTCTGCAAACTATGGTTTCAAAGAATCGGGCTTAGATCAACGCCGTGGTAGCCGTGTGATTGAAGAGTTTGAACCAGGGATTAGTGGCGGTTTTGCCTTCGGTTTTGCCTATTCCTTTAACTATGATGTCTCAATGACGATGTCATACCAACAAAGTTTCAATACTGGGGCTGAATTTACCTACAGCTCAGGGGAAAGTTACTCTCCAGCAGATCAAACCAGTTCAACTTTTGCGATTTCCTTAGGTGTACGCGTTTCACCTGAAACGATTGTGAATGGGACGGTTGGCCTTGGTTTAACAGAAGATGCACCTGATGTGTCATTAGGGTTGTCTTTCCCGTTAGATATTCTTGGTTTTGGAAAAAAGCTTAAATAATAGGGGAGTCGTATGAAAAATATCCGACTTAGCCCTTTGGTGTCTGCCATATTATTAACGGGCTATTCTAGTGTTACATTTGCTGCTTTAGGGCAAAACTTATCAGTTGATATTCGCTCTTTGGCTATGGGCAATGCAGTCACTGCTGATCCACCAGGGATCAGTGCCATTCACTTTAACCCAGCCGCACTGACCAAAATTGAAGGTTTACAAACAGATGTGCAGGGTATTCTTGCTGATTTTAATATCGAGCGTGAGTTCTCTGTTCCCGCAGGGTATAACGTGTTTGGCTATTCAGATGACCCAATTGTTTGTAATGATGGGCCTGAGGTTGATGCCGATATCTGTACCGACTTTAAAGGGCCCGTCCGCGGTGATGTTGAATACCCGAGCTTATATGTACCTGGTTTGAAGAAAATGGTGGACTTGGGTAAAGGTATGCCTGTGGCTGCCCCGACTGCGGGTATAGCATATAATCCGCCGGGCTCTAAAATGACATTTGCAACTGCCATGTATGCGCCATTAATTGCAGGGTTCGGTGCGGAAGATGGCAATCCCGGTAACTTTATGGGACAACAAGTTGCGCTAGAACGAATCACTTATTTATCACCGTCTATGGCCTACCAAATCAATGATCAGCTTTCCATTGGTGGTTCAATTGGGATGTCTTATCAAGCTTTGGCATTAAAAAATGATTTACGTTTTCCCAATGAGTTGATTGGGATGTTACGTATGATTGATGATGTGGTCTGTACCCCGTTTAAAGAAAACTCAGATGTGATTACCGACATTCTCTTGCTAGGGATGTGCAATGCCCAAGAGGGGATGAATCCTTTTGGACGTTTTGGTCAATTGGAACTTTCAGCAGAACAGTCTTTGAGTCCAAGCTATAACTTGGGTGTGCTGTGGGAGCCGACAGAAGATTTTAGTTTTGGTGTGGTCTACCAAAGTGCTGCCAAAATGCGGATGAAAGGTAAATATCACATAGACAATGCTAAAGCACCACAAGAACTCATTAAGGGGTTGATGTCCTCTCCAACAGGGCAGATTTTGGCCGCTGTTTTAGGTTTCCCAAGTTCAGTACCATCCAGCGAGTCGGGGCTGGTGTCGATGGATTTAGAATACCCTGCACATTTCCAAGCGGGGATTAAATATAAAATTTTACCCGACCTACAAGTCAATGTTGATGTGGGGTGGACCGATTATAAAGCCTGGGACAAATTTAAATTTGAATTTGACCGTCAAGTTTCTGCGCTCAAAATTGCGAAATTGCTTTCAGCCAATATTTCAGATAGTAGTTTGGCTTTACCTTTGGCTTTTGAGTCACCGTGGAATTACGGTATTGGGATTGAATATTCAGCAACAGATCGGTTAAAACTCCGTGCAGGCTATGAGCCACGCACCAGTGCGATCCCTGATGATAAACGGAATACGATGGTACCAATTAACAATGCACGCTTGTTTGGTTTAGGTGTCGGTTATCGTTTTGATGCAGATACTGATTTAGATCTATCCATTGGCTTTTTGCAAAGCCGAGATAAAATTCCTGCAAATTCTAGTAGCTTAGCGAACCAAACTGGGGTAAATAATATTTTATTAAACCCATATGCAGGTTTAAATGTAAAAACAGATACAACCATTACGATTTTAGGGTTGAACTATAGAACACGGTGGTAAGCACATTGAATACAATAAAAAGGATTTTATTGCCCTCATCACTATGCTTATTGGGTTGGATTTCGAATGCAAGTGTTGCGGGAGAGTTCTTTACGATTATTGGTCCAGATGGTAGACCGATGGTGGTACAACGCAAAGCCAGTGAGTCCCCAGTAAAGCAAGTGAAACAGGACTATAAGCGGGAAGAAAAAGTAACACTTGAAGTCTCTGAGGTTAAGGCACCAGTACTGGTGCTCGCTCAGGAATCTGCGCCACAACCGATACAGCTTGTAACTGAAACGAAGGCTCATTTACCAGATACAAAGCCTATGCAAAAAGAAAAACTTTCTGCTGAGAAGCAAGTCACTTCTTCTACAGTAACTCAGGCTGAGCGTCCATTAGGCAAAACTGACACCAAGGTGCCAGTTCAAAAAAAAGTGATTGAAACCACTCAGCAGATCCCGCAAGCCCCAGTGAGTAGTACTCAAACCATTAAGCCTGCATCAACGCCTCAAAGCATAACTCATACGAATCCGGTAAGTGCAGAGAAATCAACTACATCCTCAAGCATGTTTAATCAAATGGATGGAACTGATTACGTTCGCAATGAATATTTAGAAGACCGTGAATTTAACTTAGAAGGCAAACGCCGTTTTTATACCATGCCTGAAGGGGTGATTGATCATAAAACTGGAGCGACCCGCTTTCAGGTCATTGAGCGAGAAAAAGGGGTGAGTAAATCTGTCCTTAACGCTATGTTTAAACCAAAGCAAAAAGACAATTTAGCACCGATTGCCTTAGCATCGACTTATTACAGAATGTCACAACAAGACACGATAGATAGCTTAGGACAAACCTGTTTTAAGGATAAAAAGCTGAAAAAAGCAAAAAGCTTACAAGCCAATCACGATATTAATGTTTGGCCGAAAAAGCCGATAAAAGAAAATTTTGAATTCGAAATCATCAAAGTGGACAGCAATATTCAAAATATTCAATTAAATTCGTATGCATCTACACAAAATGATCCCACATTTTATTGGCCTTTTGCTGTGTTCTTAGACCAGAATGCCTGTGTACTTGAAGGGGTAGGAGGGTTTAAAAATGATGAAAATTCACCCTCTATGCTATCGCATGAAATGATTGCAGGTATTTTACATGTACCTGCGCAAAGTCATTATTTATTGTTAACACCACTCTCTTCTGCTGTAGATGTCGAACATAAAGTTCTAACCAATCACGGTCAGTTAAAATTAATCGCAATTCGCTAAAAATAAATAGAGTATGAAAATGAAAAAACAAATCTTATGGCCATTTACCTTGTCGACATTGGTTGTTGCCTTAGCTGGTTGTGGTGGAGAAAGTGCCAATGTGAATCCAGAGCCGAATCAAGTGAATTCTGTCAACGGAAGCTGTTTGCTGAAAGATAAAAACTGTGTTGAGTTTGCCTTAGATTACCCTGTTGATGGAATTAATTTTGTCTGTAGTAGCGACCCCGATAATACGTATATGACTCTGATGGAGCCGAAAACTAATGCGGCAACAGGCCGATGCTCTGAAGGGGACAAAATTCACTTCTTGTTGACTGGAAGTTCAGATAAACAGGTCGAACTCGGTACAGTTCCCTTATCTGAAATTGGAAATGTGAGTACGGTTTCAGCTTCACTGCCACGCCTTAGTATTTTAGATATGGCAAAAGGGCTAAATGGTGGAACGGCTGCAACCAGTTTGAGTCCAAACGATAAGACCGTAAAAATTGCGATGGCTTTGGCGAAAATTTTTCAAGCTTTAGGTCTAGAGCGTGGTGCTGGTGTGGTTGGAGATGTACAACCTTTTGGTATTTTAGCCTCTAAAAAAGCAGACTTATTACTCCTCTTGACATCGATTAGTGCTGAAGATTATGCCTCAGGAGCGTATGTCGATAAAATTCGACCATGGATTGATGTCAGCCAAGTCAGCAATGAGGATGCTTTTAAAGTGGTCCAAACATTGGTGCTCATGAATAACTCTGCCACCTACCAAGCTGACTTCCCGATTTTTGCAAATGCCCTATCGGACAAGACAGGGATTGGTTTACCGCAAGGCTTATATGGTTGTAATACTACAGACTGTAAGACCAGTCCTGCTAATCTTCGCCATTTAATTGGAAGCTTTATTATTTTAACGGATCGACAAGGTTATACCTTTGGTTCAGGTGTACAGTGGCGTGGACCATTAAAAGAACAATTAGGCAGTGATTTGGCAACCAGTGTGACGGTCGATTTACTGAAAAATATTGAACCTGCCAAAATGAATGCTTTAGCACAAACGTCTTGGATTAACCCCTTAACTAAAAGTATTCAGCAACCGTTTAAGTTTAATCTGACAGATCCAAATTCGGATGATTTCACCATTACCCAAGGCAAGCTGTTTAATGATTATTTGATTGCTGGGACGGAAAAATTTTATAAACAATTAACCAAGGATCCGAATGCTAGCCCATCGTCCTATGGTTTATGGCAGCAAAACTATGGCACAGATACCTTCAAAGGTTCATTTGATGCCTTTAAAATTTTTCCAATTGGCTATTTAGACAATGATGTATTTAAGTCTAAGAGCAATGTAGCGGCTGGGCAGAAGTATATTTTTCCACTGTATGCCAACTTAATTTTTAAGGCAAAAAACTCTAGTGATAGCGTAGCTTTAGGCATTGCAATTGATGAGTCGGGTGATATTCGTACTGATATGCAGTCCGCTAGTAATAAAATGACGGCATGTACACCGCTAGTAACAACGGGTGCAACCTTAACGACAGATAACAATCAAGTACAGTACCGAATTGGAACACTGGGTGCGACAGATACTTCAAATAAAGCTGTAACCTTCCGTATCCTCTTGGCAAATCCTATCTTTGATAAAATTGATGGCGCAGTTATTGGTGCAAATACCAATATTGTGAGTGATGTGAATAGTGAAGGAAAACAGACCTCTACAGTAATTGGTGGGGCGCGCGTTAATCTTGGTAATTTATTGTCTGCCAATGTTAATGACAGTGCTTATATTTCCCTCAGTGATTTTTCTGGTGCAGGGGTAAAGTGGACCAATATCTATAAAGCGTATTTGAATAACTACTATGAAAAAAATAGCATCGCCAATCGAGCAGCCGCGGACTTCCGCGAAGGTGAAGTTTCAATTGAAGTTGCTGATTGTTATAAGGTGTTAGCAAAATAATATCGTTATAAACACAAAAAAAGCCCATCAACGATGGGCTTTTTGATATTCGGAAAATTAACCTGTATGGTCTAAGCGTGTACCTAGGGTTTCGAGATGAAGATTAAATTGATTACTTTTACGGTCGGCAAAATAGTGACGTAAGGTATGTTCGACACTTGGGAAAGCCAGTTCTGACCAAGGAATTTCATCTTCTTCAAATAAACGGCATTCAATGCTTTCTTCGCCAGCACCGAATTTTCCATCCACTAAGTTCGCTTTGAAGAGCACATAAATTTGACCAATACGCGGAATATTGTACATGCAATATAGCTGTTCGATTTCAACTTCCGCTTCCGCTTCTTCACGGGTTTCTCGTGCAGCACCTTGTTCCATGGTTTCAAACAACTCCATGTAACCTGCTGGTAAAGTCCATAGCCCATAACGCGGTTCAATGGCACGGCGACATAACAATACTTTATTTTCCCAAAGTGCGAGTGCGCCACAAATCACTTTAGGGTTCACATAATGAATAGAACTACAAGAGGTGCAAACACGACGCAATTTATGGTCGCCAAGAGGGATTTGTTCTGTTGTTTTTTGTCCGCAATTGCTGCAAAAGTCCATATTCATCATCAATGATAAAGTTCAGACTCAGCATAACTTAAAAATTAAATTTTGGCATCATTTCTCTTTTTTCAGTATCAAATTCAGCTATGATGAAAAAAAGAATGATGGGGACGACGTTCAATGGATGAACATTCATTAACACGCATACTGCAGCAACAGTTACGGTTTTCAAGCAAAATTAAATCGGCAGATGCAGCTGTGTTAATCGCGATCACCAATGAAGCCGATCCCAAAGTTTTACTGACGCGCCGCTCTGTTTATCTATCCAATCATGCTGGCGAAGTTTCTTTTCCTGGAGGAAAAAGAGATCCGCAAGATACCAGTAATATCGTGGTTGCCTTACGTGAAGCCTATGAAGAGACCGCACTGAATCCTTTTGACGTACAGCTGCTCGGTGATTTGCCAATGCAAAAGGCCCGTAATGGCATGCTAGTCAAACCTGTAGTCGGGCTGATTCCGCCTGAAGTCGAATTGGTTGCCCAGCCGACAGAAATTGATCGTATTTTCTTTGCATCACTCAAACAGCTGATGGAAGTGCCTGCGGTGCCTTATGAAGTTCGTTTTGCCCATCAATCTCTCTATTTTCCGAGTATGCGGGTGGAAAATGAAATTGTTTGGGGGCTGACAGCACGGATGTTAGTTGCATTATTTCAATATGGTTTGGGCTACCATAAAGAGTGGCCATTTTTAGTCAATTCACCGACTTTTCGGTTCCCCAAGTAAGTTGAGTATTTTAAGGAAAAAATATGTTGTACAAATTTAAAGGGCATGCCCCACAAGCAATGCATCAACCATGGAATGGTTGGGTTGCGGAAAATGCCACAGTGATTGGTCAAGTCCAATTGGGGCAGCAGGTCAGTATTTGGTTTGGGGCAGTCGTGCGTGCAGACAATTGTAAAATTCGTTTAGGGGACTTTACCAATATTCAGGAAAATGCGGTTTTACATACCGATGCTGGGATTGAAATGAATATTGGCAATTATGTCACGATTGGGCATCAAGCCATGTTGCATGGTTGCACAGTGGGGGATAATAGTCTGATTGGGATTAATGCCGTAGTTTTAAATAATGCGGTAATTGGGAAAAATTGTATTATCGGGGCAAATGCCTTAATTCCTGAAGGTAAAGTCATTCCAGATAATTCTCTCGTCATGGGCTCACCGGGTAAAGTCGTCAAAACTTTGGATGAAACGGCTGAGGCTCGTATGAAAATGAGTGCGCTGCATTATGCAGAACACTTTAAACAATTTATCGATTTAGAGCCGGCACAGTTATAAGCTTATTTTTTCCCATTCAGCCTAGATTTTTCTAGGCTTTTTTAGCTCTGTTCTGAGAACATCTCGCCTAGTGCTTTTGAGTGGAGTATCATAGCCACGTTTTTATAGATTAAATCATTAAGGTTGTGCATGAAAGTGCTGGCATTGGAATCTGCAAATGAGCAGTGTTCCGTCTCTATTGTAGATGAAAATCAAGAACTTTTTTTCCAATTGGATACGCGCGCAAAAGCACAAACGCAAACGATTCTCCCAATGATTGAACAAGGGTTTTTACAGTTGGATATTAAGACAGAAGATTTGTCTTGTATCGCTTTTAGTCGTGGTCCTGGTTCTTTTAGCGGTGTTCGTATTAATGCTGCTGTGACTCAAGCTTTGGCATGGTCGAATGATTTGCCTGTGGTTCCTGTTTCAACCTTACAAGCGCTCGCACAAGCCGCACATCGCGTGCATGGTCTAACCACAGTCACCGCAGTTTTAGACGCTCGTATGAGTGAAGTCTATATTGCAAGTTTTCAATTAGATGCAGATGGCATCATGCAAGCAGTTGATGAAGAGCAGCTTTTAAGCTATGCCGCGGCTACTGAATGTACACCGTTTATTTTAGTTGGTTCAGGCGCAACCTTAATTGACCCATCACAAATACAATACAAAGATTTAAGTGCAACCGCGCAAGATATTGCCACAATTGCGCGCAAGAATGCACAGCAACAACACTGGGTGAGTGCTGAACTTGCACTTCCAGTCTATTTACGTGATAACGCTTGGAAAAAAATCCCGGAACAGGGCAAAGCATAATTAGGGTTTTTTATGGATCTTTTACTGCTGCTCAAAGCGGCAATTATGGGTATTGTTGAAGGTATTACTGAATTCCTACCCATTTCGAGTACTGGACATTTAATTTTAGCTTCAGAACTCATGAATTTCTGGACCAAAGAAAAAAGTGATGTCTTTGTGATAGCCATTCAAATGGGGGCTATTGCAGCCGTCATTTATGAATATTGGGCACGTTTGTGGGGAGCAGCAACGGGGATTTTTAGTGGTGAACCCCAAGGTCGCCGTCTCGGGATTGGGCTAATTTTAGCGTCGATTCCTATTGTACTGATTGGTCTGACATTTGGTCAAACGGTGAAAGAGCTTTTATTTAATGATATTGCCATTGCCATTGGTTTGATTGTGGGTGGCTTGATTATTATTTGGATTGAAAAGCATCCACCACAAGAGCGCGTCCATGAAGTTGAAGACCTGAGTGTGAAAGATGCGATTTGGATTGGTCTGATTCAAGTGTTGTCTTTAATTCCCGGGACCTCACGTTCGGGGGCAACCATTATTGGCGCGATGTTCTTAGGTGTATCGCGTAAAGCAGCCACTGAGTTTTCATTCTTTTTGGGTATTCCAGTAATTATTGGTGCGGGTCTGTTAGATTTGTACCAAAGTGCGCATGTGTTTGACGGACAACAAGATTGGATCGTATTGGCAACAGGCATTATTGTTTCTTTTATCTCGGCTTTACTGTTGATTCGTGCTTTAGTCGCTTATGTGGCGAAGCGTGATTTCATGATTTTTGCATGGTATCGCATCGCTTCAGGCTTAGTGATTCTATTGTTTGCCTTTACGGGTTGGAAGTTATGGTAAGCCCAATGCGCTTATATGTGGAACAAGAGCATTTAGAAAAAGCACAGCACTATGTTGCTGTGCTTTTTTCTCGTGGTGTCGAGGTCAGCATCGAAGTCGCCGAAAAGTTAAATGCACGTTTCTTCCGTTTTCATCCTGAACTGGGTTTGTATGCCGATGCCGATGGGCTTTGGCTTTGTGCCAATGGCATGAAAATGCAGCCGGATTGGAAAGCTGAAGTTCCACGTTTAAAGCGTGCGTCGTTAAAGTCTGAAATGATTGCTCGTGCTTGCCACTTGACTGAAAAGCCTAAGCTCATTGATGCAACGGCAGGGCTTGGGCATGACTCACTGCTCATGGCACATTTGGGAGCCAATGTCACTTTGGTAGAACGCCATCCCATTTTATTCACCTTGCTAGAGTCAAGTAAGGAACAGGCTTTGCAAGATGCATTTTTAAATCCTGTTGTGACTCGAATTGACTTGGTTTTTTCAGATTCCGCACAGTATTTGCAGCAACAAGCAGAGCAGGGCAATACGGTTGATGTGGTTTATCTAGATCCGATGTTTCCACAACGTGATCAAAATCAGCAAGCGGTGAAAAAACAGGCGCAAGTGAAAAAGCAAATGCAGCTTTTACATATGTTACTGCCTGAAGATGGTGAGATGGATTTGGGTGATAATCTGCTTGGCTTAGCGCAAAAAGTGGCAAAACGGGTGGTGGTCAAACGTCCTCGTTTGGCCGTATTTTTGGCAAATCAAGAAACCACTCATCAGTGGCTGGGGGATGCATGCCGTTTTGATGCTTATTTTCAGCATGAACGCTTAGACTGAAGTGGAAGATTGCTTCAAAAGTATGCAAAGATTTGTTATATAGTTAAAAACATCATTGATAAAATGCTGATCAAGCATAAACTTAGTGTGTCCCTACGCAAGTCACAATTTAATTAGAATCTTATGATCGACTTCAAACCCTCCATCAACTTTTGGCATGATTTTAAAAGCAACCAAACTGCGGGGATGTGGTTGTTTCTAGGTTCACGACGCTCTTTGCAAATTGTCCATCCTTCGATTATGCAGCTCATCTTCTGGGGGATTTTAGGCGGCTCAGCCAATACTTTATTTAGCTGGTTAAGTGCAGGAGAGATCGGTGACTTTAACCCACAAGGTTTGGTCAGTTACGCACTTTGGCCTTTCATCGCCCTGATCGTTGGGATTTTTCTGTCTCAACGGGTGAATAATCCACGTTTGATGTTGGTACCAGCACTGCTCTGGTTGGTGTTAGATACACATATCGCGTTATTACAAAGTTTTATCCAATATTTGGGCATGATTGATGTCCTACCGTATTTCTTCTACGACTACCTGCCGAATGTGTTCATGGTGCTGTTTGTTTGGCAGAGTTTGGCGGTGGTGTGGGTGTTTTCGCGTGAGCTGAAATGGCCTTGGTGGGAGCGTGCCCTGATTGTCTTGGCCACGCTGTTTACTCTTGTGGTTTGGCAAATGTCAGTGACCAGTCAGCCGATTTGGAAAGTAGAAGAAACGCCACCAACCTTTGCAGAAGATGCCTTCTATGCACAAAGTCGCTTGCTTAATAAAGCACTAGAGTCTGTGCAATATGGCGAATTTGCCCAGTCACATTGGTACTTCCTTGGTGTGGCAGGAGCGAGTTATCAAGATGTATTTCGCTCAGAAGTCGAGCGAATAAAAGAACAGTTCGATACGCGTTTTGGTACTTTGGGCCGTTCGATGATGTTGGTAAATAACCCTGCTACACGAACAGAAATTCCGATTGCCTCTAAACACAGTATTGAAATGGCACTGCGTCGTATGGGACAGCAGATGAACCGTGAAAGCGATGTATTATTTTTATATATGACTTCACATGGTTTACCGAACCAGTTCGAAATGGAAAATGCACCTTTAGACTTAACTCAGGTCGACCCGAAATGGTTACGCGAAACCTTAGATGCATCGGGTATTCGCTGGCGTGTGATTGTTATTTCATCGTGCTTCTCTGGAAGCTTTGTACCAGCACTGCAAAATGACAATACTTTGATCATTACCGCTTCGGCCGCAGACCGCCAGTCTTTTGGGTGTACCAATGAAGCCGATTATACTTATTTTGGTCGGGCGTTTTTCGATCAAGCAATGCGTGAACAAAACAGTATAGAAACTGCTTTTAGTCAAGCACAAAAAACTGTGAGCCAATGGGAAGCAGCACAAGGTTTTGAACCGTCTGAACCACAGTGGTCGATGGGTAAAAATATGGAGCTGATGCTTCCACAACTTGAACAGCGCTTGTTTCCACCTAAAGCTGTTACAACCCCTTAATTTGGATCTAAAAAGGAAACCTGATGGAATTAGTACAATCTAACCGTAGTTTTGATGGTGAACAGCGTATTTACCGATTTAATTCCATCAGCCTTCAAGGCGAGAGCAAGTTTGGTATTTATTTACCCGCTCAAGCGTTAGCAGGGCAAGCGTGTCCAACATTATTTTATTTGGCAGGTTTAACCTGTACCGAAGATACCTTTGCCATTAAAGCGCATGCACAGCGTTTAGCAGCTCAGCTAGGTCTGATTTTGGTAACGCCTGATACTTCACCCCGTGGTGAACAGGTTGCGCAAGGTGATCATTGGGATATTGGGCAAGGGGCAGGTTTTTATATTAATGCCACCCAAGCGCCGTGGGCTGAGCATTTCCAGATGGAGAGTTATGTTGCTGAAGAGCTATATGATTTAGTGATTCAGCAATTTGCTGTACAAGCAGAGCGTATTGGGATTTTCGGGCACAGCATGGGCGGTCATGGTGCTTTAACCTTGGCCTTGAAACATCCTGAGAAGTTTAAGTCGGTGTCTGCATTTTCTCCGATTTGCGCACCAAGCCAATGTCCTTGGGGCGAAAAAGCGTTTTCAAACTATTTAGGTTCAGATCAAGCTGAGTGGCTGAAACATGATGCAACCGCTTTAGTCCAAACAAAAACAGCTCATTTTGCCGATATTTTAATTGATCAGGGTTTGAGTGATCAATTTTATAGTCAGCTCAATCCTGCATTATTTCAGCAAGCCTGTCAGGCAGCGGGCCAGCCACTGACCCTTCGCGAACATGCAGGCTATGACCATGGTTATTACTTTATTCAAAGTTTTATTGATGATCACCTTCAGTTTCATGCCGTACAGCTCGAATCTTAAATCTTGATTTGTCATATTTATTCTTAATTTTTGACTAGAAATCATCCAGCACTGGCATTAACATGGTTGGGTGATTGATTTTTTGTTCTTAAAAAATAAAACAGTAAAATAATAGATAGGGTATACATGCAAAATTCAGAGGCATCTTTGCCACCTGTAGAGGCTTCTTTTGAAGCAAGCTGGCCACCTCCACCAGCCGTTCCCACGGATGAGCCAAACGCCTATTTGGGACAGACCTTTCGTTTCCAATTCCGTGGTAATGCCCGAGAGTACTTTGGCATTTGGATTGTGAATATCTTATTGACCATTGTTACCTTCAGTTTATATGCACCTTGGGCGAAGGTTAGACGCTTACGCTATTTTTATGGCAACACGGTGTTTTATCGCCGCAAGTTTGATTTTACGGGTGTACCTACACGCATCTTGATTGGTCGAATTATTGCTTTGGGCGTGTACTTTGGCGCTTCAGCTTTGGCTCAGGTATCTTGGCAAGCTTCTTTAATTGGTTTCCTCATCATATTTCTACTTGTACCGTGGTTGGTACGTTCTACTATTCGCTTTCGTGCCAGAAACAGTAAATTTGGCAATAGCCGCTTTTATTTTACAGGCACGACCAAAGAAGCCTATATCTTGGCGCTGAAAGGCATTTTGATTTACATCTTTACTCTCGGGATCTTTTTCCCAGTGCTGTTTTGGTATTTTAAAAAATACACGCTGGATAATTTACAACTCGGGCAGTTACGTTTTGAGCTACATGCTGATTGGCCTGACTATATGCGTGCTATGTATGTCCCAGTGTTTTTGTTTATTGGGATCGTGTTTGTTTTAGGGTTATTTGTTGCCTTCACTCTTCAAGTTGGGAGCAGTTCTCCAACCCAGTTTGGGATCATCGTGGCGGTGATTTATATGATTGCTGCTTTTATGATTTGGCCGCTGATGATGGCTCGTATTTTTATTACCACATGGAATAAAGCCACGTTGGGGCGTAGTCCTTTCCAAACGGACTGTGGTCAGATGCATTATGCATGGATCGTGATGACCAACTGGATTTTAAAAATCCTCTCGCTCGGTTTGTTATCGGCATGGGCTGCGGTACGTTTATATCAGTATCAAATTGAGTCATTAACTTTAACCCTAAAAAATGATCCAGATCGTATGTACAATTTGGCTCAAGATGACCCGAATGCTATTGCTGAAGAGCTGAGTGATATTTTTGACATCGATATTTCGCTGTAACGAGGCTTAAATGCAGGAACAAAACATCACCTTTTATGATGGGCAGATTTCTAAGCCTTATCCAGCTACGATTGCACCTATAGACCGTGAAACGGTGTTGATCTGCTATAAACAGCAGCAGCGTCGTTATTACTATGCCGATATGCAGTTGATTGGGGCATTGGGGCAGATTCAACCTGTGATTGAGTTGAAAGATGATGCACGGATTGAATTTCCACAAGCGTTGCCTGACTGGTTTGAGCTGAACAAAAAGCATGTACAGCATTCGATTTGGAAATTAGAGCGCTCACCAAGTCTCATCTTATTTAGTGTGGTGTTTGTTGCCGCTTTTATCTTCGCCATTTTGAGATGGGGTATTCCAAGCGCAGCACATTATGTCGCGATGCAACTACCTGCCGATACCATCTATAAACTCGGCGATGAAGCGCAAGAACAAGTGTTTAAGCTGACGGGACCTTCGACTGTCCCTCTTGTACGTCAAAAACAAATCATACAAAGCTATCAAGACCTTGTTGCCAATGGGCAACCTGCCAAAGTACTGTTTCGTGCAGGTGGACAAATTGGAACGAATGCTTTAGCGCTGCCAAACAACACCATTATTCTGACCGATGAACTGGTCAACCTTGCCAAAGATGATCATGAAATTATTGGGGTTTTAGCACATGAGCAAGGGCACTTGGTCGAGCGACATAGCCTACAGCAAGCCTTATCCAGTTTAGGTTTTAGTGTGCTATTGATTGCGGTGACGGGGGACAGTTCGGCCTTATTTACAACTTTGCCCGTGGCTTTGGTTGGTGCCAGTTATTCACGCAATTTTGAAAGTGATGCTGACCAATATGCAATGCATGTCTTGGATAAAAACCAGATTTCAAGCTTACATTTGGCGAATTTCTTGGCACGTATGGAAGCCGATGCACGTGCCGAAGAGGAAGAAAAGCAGCCGCAAGGGAAGTCTGAAGAAGAGGAGGAAGGTGGCATTGGTTCATTTTTCCAAAGTCACCCTGCGACCCAAGAGCGTATTGCGGCTATTCGCCAATTTAACCAACAGCAACGGTTATCAAACTAATTCATTCAGCCGCTGACTTAAACTTGTGTCCATGTTGCCGTGAGGGGCGTTTGTCCCATACGGATCAGGTGATCTAAAACTACGTGTTCTAAGTGACTCAGTTTCTCTTCACTCGCCTCAATGCTGACATGTAAATGTTCGGTTTGAGGACTTAACCGTACGCGTGCTTCAGGCATGATAATGGTAAAAGTGCTTGGTTCTTGTTCGATTTCAAATTTATGTTTCCAATGATTCACTAGTCGTTTTGCAATTCGAGCCGCATCTGTCGTGACAATATCCGCAGTACTTTTCATATTTACCTCGTCGATTGATCACTTACCATAACAGTTTCAAGCCAAATGAAAAGTTGAATGTTGCAACGCTACGTTGCAAATTTAGAAAGCTTAGCGCTTTCTTTTTTCACAAGTCCCAGTTCAAAAGCTGAATTTGCTATAATGCCTTTATTCCCTTTTGTATAAGCCAGGTACACGCATGTCCAAGCCTTATTTAATTGCACCATCTATTCTCTCTGCTGACTTTGCCCGTTTAGGTGAAGACGTTGAACATGTACTTGCAGCAGGTGCAGACGTGGTTCACTTTGATGTGATGGATAACCACTATGTACCAAACCTGACTTTTGGTGCGGGTATTTGTAAGGCACTCAAGAACTACGGCATCAAAGCCCCGATTGATGTGCATTTGATGGTCAAACCTGTCGATCGCATGATTGGTGACTTCTTAGAAGCAGGCGCTGACATTATTACCTTTCATCCAGAAGCCTCTGACCATATTGACCGTTCTCTACAGTTGATTAAATCAGGCGGTGCAAAAGCTGGTTTGGTCTTTAACCCCGCAACGCCGCTCCATTATTTAGATTATGTGCTCGATAAAGTCGATCAAATTTTGTTGATGAGTGTGAACCCAGGTTTTGGCGGTCAAAAATTTATTCCAATGACTTTAGACAAACTGCGTGAAGCACGCAAAATTATTGATGCTTCAGGGCGTGATATTCGTTTAGAAGTGGATGGCGGCGTGTCGCCTGCAAATATTCGCGAGATTGCGGAAGCGGGTGCAGATATGTTTGTTGCGGGTTCAGCCATTTTTGGAAAACCAGATTATAAAGCTGTGATTGATGATATGCGTGCAGAGCTTGCAAAAGTCGGTGCGGTAAACGTTTAATCTCAGAAGTATAAATACATAGCAAACTGTGGATAACTTTATGGATAAGGTGGTGGATATCTATGTTGATAACGATATGGATAACTTGATTAATATTCAAACGTTTACACAGCAATGGTTTAGTATTTAGACGTTAAATGTATAAAAAGGACTCATTTGAGTCCTTTTTATGGTGTGAAAGCCTGATTGTTACTGATGATTTATTCATTTGTACTTAAAAATAGCGCTGTTTAAAAAATAACTTTATTGTTTAAGTCTACTGAGGTGCTAAACCGTCGCAGTAATTGAATTTAAATTTATAATCTTGTGTATAAGCCATTCTTTGCTTATCCTGTTGATTGGGATCAGCAACAAAAGGTTAGGCATTTACATGCAAAGAGCGTTTTGTTGCGTTGAAATATCATTCTTCACTGACTAAATAGGATTGATTGTGCGTTCATTGCTCAAGACACATTCTTGGTTTGTCTTACTCATTACCTTGGTAATGGGATGGAGTGGTATTGCCCAAGCTTCGGCAGCGCCGATGCATCAAATGATGCAACTAAGTATGCAGGCTGCAACCAGTGAGCAAAGTTCAGCGCATGAAGCAGGTATGCAAACCATGCAGGACTGTCATCAAACGAAATCATCGATCCCAGTCTCTGAACATCAAATGCATATGGCTCAAAGCGATATGACAACGAAGAGCAACTGTCATGCGTCGAATATGCTGCAAAATAAGCAAGTTCAATGTCAGGAGTGTGCACAGTATCACTGCCAAACGACGCTAACGCTTTTAGAGGTTGAATCCCTTGCATTGGTTCAGCTTGAAGTCGCTTTAGCACAATCAACACCCCATTTTCGCTATCAAGCTCAACATTTAGTGGGCTATTGGCAAGAAATTCTACGTCCTCCTAAAGCCTAATCCTGATTTTTAAAACTTTATTTTTAAAATTATTAGGATTTAGTCATGTCTATTCAATTTAAACAAAGCCTCATCCTTGGGGTGTGTCTGATGTCATCTTCTTGGAGCTTTGCCGCAGTCAAAGAATACCAATTGGTGATTGATGAAAGTCCCGTCAATTTAACTGGTAAATCGCTCAAGCGAATTAGTGTCAACGGACAGTTTCCAGCTCCCTTGCTTGAATTTGAGGAGGGCGATGATGCGGTCATTCGCGTTAAAAACAACTTAAAAAAACAAGATTCATCGATCCACTGGCATGGTTTGCTTTTGCCCGGGTTGATGGATGGTGTGCCCAGTTTTAACGGTTTCAATGGTATTCAGCCGAAGAGCGAATTTGTCTATAAGTTCAAAGTGCGCCAAAGTGGCACCTATTGGTACCATGCGCATTCTAAAGGACAGGAACAGGATGGGCTGTATGGTGCATTGGTCATTTATCCCAAAGACAAAAAGCCTTTAGCTCAGCATGAAAAAGCCGAGCGTGACTATGTTGTGATGCTGTCAGATTTTCATGAGCAGAGCAGTGAACAAATTCAGAAGAATTTGAAGATTTCTGCCGAATATTATCAAAATCAGCGTGAAACCGTTGCTGACGTGTGGAAACAAGTACAGCGTGAGGGCTTAAAAGCCGCGTGGCAAGACCGTTCCATGTGGAACCAAATGCGCATGCTAAAAACTGATCTGTCGGATGTCACGGATTATACCTTCCTGATCAATGGTAAAACGCCTGAGCAGAACTGGACAGGTATGTTTAAGTCGAATGAGAAGGTTCGGTTGCGTTTTATCAATGCCTCAGCCATGTCTTTTTTTGATATCCGTATTCCTCACTTAAAAATGACCGTGGTCAGTGCAGATGGTCAACCCGTCAAACCCGTTCCAGTGGATGAGTTTCGGATTGGAACGGCTGAAACTTATGATGTGATTGTGGAACCGAAAGCAGGGCATTATCAAATTGAAGCAGAGTCGATTGACCGTTCAGGCTACGCCATTGGAACTTTACACAATGAGTTGACCCCAATGGCACAGAGCATACATATGCCTGCGCCACGTCCACGCTCATTGTTGACCATGGAAGATATGGGGCACGGCTCAGAACATTCAGGTATGGATCATTCACAGATGAACCATGAAACAATGCCTGAAATGGATCACTCAAAGATGAATCATGAAGCGATGCCTGAAATGGATCATGCGGAGATGAATCATGCGGCGATGGCTGGTATGGATCATTCGAAGATGAATCATGCGGCGATGGCTGGTATGGATCATTCAAAGATGAATCATGAAACCATGTCTGAAATGGATCACTCGCAGAAGGGGAATGCTCAACAGAACATGACAGCAAGTTCGGTACAGAAAGCTGTTACACCAGTGTATGGTTGGGCGAATGCCTCTACCCCTAAAGGTGATAAGGCATTGCAATATAGCGATCTGAAATCCTTAGAGCCTCAAAAAGATACCCGTGAGGCGACGAGCGAGTTGGTGATTCGTTTGGGCGGAACCATGGAGCGCTATTTGTGGACCATCAACGGGAAAAAATTTAGCGACGCTGAACCGTTGAAAGTGAAGTACGGCGAGCGTATTCGGATCAAATTTATCAATGACAGCATGATGGCGCATCCGATGCATTTGCACGGTATGTTTATGCAACTGGAAAATGGGCAAGCCGCCGTTGATATGCCGAATAAGCACACTTTGATTGTACCACCAGGCAAAACAGTGACCGCTTTGCTGACTGCCGATGAGTTAGGCGAATGGGCCATTCACTGTCATCTGCTTTATCACATGAGCTCAGGCATGATGAATAAACTGATTGTGGCCAATGTGAGTGATAGTCAAGTGTCCACCAACCCAATTCAAGAGCAAAAAACAGCAGCTCAAGCTGAACCAAAAGGAGATGAACATGCGCATCACTAATCTTTTTTCAGGTTTTACTTTAGCTGTTAGTGTCTTATTTAGTTCGTTTGCTATGGCTGCTGAATCTCATGCACAGCATGAAAAACAAAAAACCAACTCAACACGCCAAGATCAGTCTAAAGATATGGTACATGAGCATCATCAGCATAGTGCCGATGAGCATGCTCAGATGCTGAAACAGAAAAATGTGGTTGGTCAGCCTTCATCGGAGAAGCAAGCTCAGACTCAACCAAGCAAACAGCCGAAGGCTCAGAAAGGAGATCATCATGCGCACCATTAATCTTTTTTCTAAAAGCATATTGAGCAGTTCTTTAGTGTTGATGAGTGCTACGGCTATGGCGCATAAAGGGCATCATATGCCTGCTGAAGCAAATGCAAGTATGTCCATGACCACTGAGTCTGTGATGTCACAACATACACAGCATCAGGCGATGACCATTCCAACTCAGGCTGCTCCACAGGCTAGCGCACAACATGTGCAGCAGATGAATCATGATTCAACAGTACATACGCATGATCACCGCAAAGAGCACGGTGCGCAAATTTATGCGGTCACCACCGTTGATCACAAATGGTTGCTGAATGAAGATGGCGATGGTGGTTTAAAGTCTGAGTTTGAAACTCGTATCGGGACAGATGAAAATAAGCTGTTTATCAAAGTTCATGCAGATAAGCAGGAATCACATAAGGCTGAGTATGATGCCAAAGTGCTGTATAGCCGTATGATTTCAGACTTTTGGGATGTACAGGCGGGTGCACGTTACCGAGCTGAAAAGGTGGAGCGTGCACAGCAGGGATGGGATACGGAAGAAAAAGTGGATGGGGTACTTGGCTTACATGGTTTAGCGCCGTATTTCTTTGAAACCGATGCCTACGTATATGCTGGTGCAGACAACTATGCTGCGTTTAGTTTAGAAACTGAGCGGGACTTGTTACTGACCCAAAAGCTGATTTTCAAGCCTTATTTAGATATGAATATTATTTTTAGTGATGACTCTAAATATGCCAAAAAATCAGGCCTAGGTAGTGCAACTGTCGGTCTTGAGACGCGTTATGAAATCAGCAAAAAAGTCATGCCTTATGTGGACATTGCCTATGAATATAGCAAAGGCAATGAAGCGACGGCTTGGCAAGCTGAAAGTGACGAAGAGCAAGGTTGGCAGTATGGAATGGGTCTTCGCTTTAAGTTTTAAGTCGGACGTTTAGGTTTAAAGTGAATACCTGTAATTGCACTAGATTTGTGCCCAAAGAGTGATCTGCTGGTTCGGATCACTCTTTTTTGCGCTTTAATGATTTCTAAGTGTGAAAATAATTCATTTTGGTGCGCTCTTTGCTATAATTTAAGGCATATTTAGGAGGAACGACCTCCCTCATATTGAGAAAATTCGTCAGGACGGCCTGACTCTAGTAAAGAGGAGTCAGTAGCATGGCTTGGGTTTTTCTTATCTTTGCGGGTCTGTTTGAAATCGTTTGGGCATATTCAATGAAGCTGTCCGAAGGGTTTAGCAAACTCACACCCAGCATCATCACCATTGTGTTCATGATTTTAAGTTTTGGTTTACTGGCCTATGCAATGCGAACCTTGCCGCTAGGGACCGCGTATACCATTTGGACAGGAATTGGTGCAATTGGATCTTTCTTGGTGGGGATTTTTATTTTAGGTGAGCCCGCAACAGCTATGCGGATGTTTGCTGCGGTGCTGATTGTATCGGGCCTGATTTTGATGAAACTCTCATCAAGCTAAATTCATTCAAATATGTAGAGCTTCAAGCGATCCTTCGTTTGAAGCTTTGTTGTTTCTGTTCTGAATAAAAGGTGTATTGCGTATGGCATGGGTGATTTTAATTGTCGCAGGTTTACTCGAAGTGGTTTGGGCCTATGCGATGAAAGTATCGGATGGTTTTACCAAGCTGACGCCGAGTATTTTAACCCTCGTATTTATGGTGGCCAGTTTTGCGCTGCTGTCTTATGCCATGAAGACCTTACCTTTGGGCACTGCCTATACCGTTTGGACAGGGATTGGCGCGATTGGTTCATTTTTGGTTGGTATTTTGATTTTAGGTGAACCCGCCAATGCCATGCGGATGCTCGCAGCGGTTTTAATCATTTCTGGACTTGTACTGATGAAACTTTCATCGTCATAATGTTGCATACATAGACAATTTTTGTGGTGAACCATGCGCTTATTTTTTAAATATATACCATCTCCTGTCGGGGTACTGAGACTGGTGGCACATGATCAAGCTTTGGTTGCCGTATTGTGGGAAAATGAAAACCCCAAACGGGTACGTTTAGCAGAGCTGGTCGGACACAATCAGCATCCGATTTTGCTGGAAACTGAGCGACAGTTGAGCGAATATTTTGCGGCAAAACGTCAAAGTTTTGATTTGCCTTTGGATTTTGCGGGGACAGATTTCCAGAAGCAAGTTTGGCAGGCTTTATTGCAAATTCCGTTTGGTGAAACCCGAAGCTATAAAGATATTGCGTTACAGATTGGTAATGTCAAAGCCGTTCGTGCAGTGGGTGCGGCTAATGGCAAAAATCCGATTTCAATTATTGCGCCGTGTCATCGGGTTGTGGGTGCGAATGGAAAATTGGTCGGCTTTGCAGGCGGTCTGGACAATAAAGGTGTGCTGTTAAAATTAGAACAGAAGAAAGATACAATAAATTGATCGTATTTTAATTTTTTAATCGTGATGTAAGTTGTTTATTATAAAAGTATTTATTTTCTTAAATATAAATTATATAACTCAAGAGCATTATCTGTTCGGTCAAGCGGATCAATTTGTTTAAATTGATAATTATGAAAATTATTAAATAGCGATAAGGTTTCTGGGGCAATGAAAATTATTAAATTTTTAGTATTCTGTATAGTATATGCAGGTGGGGTGCATCATTATGTACATGCCGAAGATTCGGTAAATGTGGATAGCAAAAATGATGTTGAATTTGAAAATAAATTAGATAAAAAACATCAAAACTTTATTCCTCAATATATAAAAGCCCCTCAGTTGGTTTACCCTAAAAATTTAGAACGCTTCGCAAATGGCGGTAAGGTTGTACTGAGGGTTCGGGCAAATACTAATGGTACGGTTCAACATGTACGTGTTGAGCAATCTGCTCATCCTGATCTAGAACAAGTCGCAGTTGGGGCAATTCTAAATAGTCGACTTCAACCTTTACCAGAGGACATGACCTTTCAGCAAGAGTTGAATTTTACAGGGATTCCTCAGGGAAAATCAGTGAGTGATGCGGCACCTTTTATAATGCCTAAAGCGTCTAAATCGTTACCCGAATATTTACAATATGATCAAGCTCCGCAAATGCGTATTGTTGCCCCTGTAATTTATCCTATGGATTTACTAGAACAAAATAAGAAAGGATCTGCTAAAGTTTATATTGTTATTAACCCAGAAGGCCAAGTGGTTGAATCAGAAGTTATTTCTGCAACAGAGCCAACTTTTGGCTTGGCCGCACAAGCCTCTTTAGCATCTTGGAAATTTTCACCTGCTTATAAGGATCATCAACCAAGTTGGGCTGTGATTACAAAGGAATATAATTTTAATCATTATGATAGAGATACAGAATTAAGTCATACTGCAAAAGAGATATTAAATTTAATTACTAAGAAAAAAGATCATTTCATACCTGCATCGCAATTAGATTACATGCCTAAAGCTTTATATCGCCCCTTACCGCGTTTTACCGCAGAAACAATAAAAAAAAGTAGTAGTGATCAGGTGTTGCTAGAATTTTATGTGGATCAAAAGGGTTTTGTACAGTTACCAAGAATTATTTCTTCACAGCAGGATTTTGTTGCATGGCTTATTTTAACAGAAGTAAAAAGGTGGCAATTTCAGCCACCTATGTTGAAAGGTAAACCCGTAATTACAAAGTTACAGTTACCAATTCAGCTAAACTCATAAATGCTTTTATGATGTTCTATTTTAGAAACGCTTTGGAATTTTTTGACCGCCTTCAACAGGGGTTTCTGCCTGTTTTAATACGCCAAAGAGCCATGTTTCGGCATGATGTACTGCGATTTTAACACTGTCACCTTGCGCCAAACGACCAGCAATAAAACTTGCCAGCGAACAACCTGAACCGTGATATTCACCGGCTAAACGCGGGCAGCGAGTTTCAGAAATGAGCTCACCATTCACAAACAGGGCATTACGAATATAGTCTGGTGTGTCTTCATGACCACCTTTCACCAATACCGCTTTGGCACCCATTTCAAACAGTTTTTGCGTTGCGGTAGCTAAGTCATCGAGACCTGTTAACGCTCGTAGTTCAACTGTATTTGGGGTAATAATGTCCGCCAATGGGATCAGCTCAACAAAGGCTTTGACCAAGGTGGCTTGATCACCCAGTGAACCTCCACTGTTCGCTACTAAAACAGGGTCGAGCACATATTTGTATTCAGGATGTTCACGTAGAAACTCAGCCAGTGCTGCAATATTATCTGTGGTGCCTAACATGCCAGATTTTACGGCTTTAATCGGTAAATCACCGACAACAGCGTGCGCCTGAGCTAACAGCAATTCTTTTGACGTCGCTTCAAAGCCAAACACTTGTTGAGAGTTTTGAACAGTGAGTGCTGTACACGCAATGGCTGCATGCGCACCACTTTGACCAATCGCTTCGATATCGGCCTGTAAACCAGCACCACCCGAAGGGTCTAAACCAGAAAAGCACAGTACGGTTGCGCGCACAGAAATATCCTTGTTGCGAAAATTTGCGATAGTATAGGCAACTTTAGCAGAACTCTCGATAGTATTTTATTTAAAGCCCAAGAAGGATCAGCTGTGATTAAACATATTTTGCTAGATTTAGATGGAACCTTAACAGATCCGAAAGTTGGCATTACCACCAGTGCGCGTTATGGCTTAAACAAAGTCGGGCATCCCATTGCCGATGATTTAAATATTGACTGGATTATTGGGCCACCACTAAAAGCGTCTTTGGCAAAACTCTTAAATGTTGCAGTGGACGATGTTTTGGCAGAGCAAGCTTTATTGGGCTATCGTGAGCGCTTTGCGGTGAAAGGTCTATATGAAAACCATTTATTTTCCGATGTTGAACCGACCTTAAAAAAACTGACTGAGCAGGGCTATCACTTGTACTTGGCGACAGCAAAACCAGAAGTCTATGCACGTCAAATCTTAGAGCATTTCAATTTACTGCAATACTTTATTCATCCCTATGGCAGTGAATTGAATGGTGAGCGGACCAATAAGGGAGAGTTGATTGCTTATATTTTAGAAAAAGAGCAGTTAAAAGCAGAAGAATGTCTGATGGTTGGCGATCGTGAGCATGACATTTTGGGTGCACGTCGCAACGGCATTGAAACCATTGCGGTGGAATACGGTTATGGTTCTGATCAAGAGTTGACGGAAGCCGCACCTAAAGCACGAATTAAAACCTTTGCCGATGTCTTGGACTTGATTTAACGCAGATAGGGTTTAATTCGGACAGAATTTAAAGAACGTCTTTTCGGCTGCGCACGACTTTTCTATATTGAAACAGTCGTGCGCAGTGATTAAAAATTAAATGCCTAATATTCTTCTAATTTCATTCGCTAACAGTGCAGGATTGGCCTGTTGATGGGGAATGCTAAGGCTGTTGAAGCCATCACCACGAAATTTACGATCCACTTCTAAAAGCACATGGGTTTGATGTTGCTCTGCCACAAAGGACACTTCAACTTCATTGATACTGTTGAACAATTGCGTAGGTTTAAATTCAAGTTCTTGATAACAACCAATGCTCGAGTGGAAGCCATGGCCACGCAGTTGACCTTTTTCAACATCGACGGTCATCAACTGAAAACCGCATTGCTGCATGGCTTGAATAAACGTCTGCATAGCCGGTGTCGGTAAGATCTGTAAATAGTCTTTGTCAGTTGCATCGAGTCCCCAGTCCACATCGAGATGCGTATGTAACCACACTCGGGTTTTATTGACACGGCAAGGCACATCTGTAATTGGCGTTTCAAAGGGTAGTTGAATCGAAAAAGGAAATGCGTGTGATTGATGAGCTTGTAACTCAAAAGCCCCGCTAATATGCCATTCGGCAATACCTAACGCACTATTGTATTCAGCATCGTCTGACTCAACCTCGGCTGTGGTCATGAGCTTTAAATAAATACCGTTGATAATTTTATTAGACGCGGCACCTTTAAAAATAACCTCACCCTGAATCGCTTGACCAGCTTGTGGTGCGGTGGTGTGTAGACAAGTATCGACTTGAATGCCTTGTAAGCCAAGACTAGTCATGAGTTTGTTAAACATGGTGCAGAACTTCCAATAGGGAATCGATAGTTTTTAAATATTTAAAGTGAATGCATTTTTAAAATGCGTATTTTTAATAAGCTGTTAGCGAATGTCCAAATAAAAACTTTCTTTGACTTCTTCCATCACAATGTAACTGTGCGATGACGCTGAAGAGGGCAGTTTTTTCAGTAAATCACCCAATAGGCGTCGGTAGGCACTCATTTCTTTTAAACGGGCTTTGACCAAATAATCGAATTCACCTGAAATCAGATGGCATTCTAAAACCTCAGGGATTTCGACCAAGTCACGTGCCACTTGATCAAACACATCGCCAGACTTGGCTGATAGCTTAATTTCTAAAAAAACCAATAAGTTTCGATCGACCAGTTGTGGATTGAGGCGTGCGTAGTAACCCATGATAATACCGTCGCGCTCTAAGCGTTTGACACGTTCTGAACAGGGTGTGGTTGAGAGGTTAACGCGAGAGGCCAATTCACTAATCGCAATTCGTCCATCGCGCTGTAAAATGTCTAAAATCTGCTGATCAATCCGATCTAATTTACGCATTATAAATTTCCTATGTTTAGAATTTTAGCGCGACAAAAATGGCGATTTACCTAGATTATAATGTTAAAAACAGTGAAAAAAACTATTAACCTAAAAATATACTAGTGAAATAAACTAGTGTGTGTAAGGGATCAGTCATGCGTGTAATTGTCTTAGGTAGTGGTGTCATCGGTGTTGCAAGTGCGTATTACCTTGCACAACAAGGCGCAAGCGTTACGGTTTTAGACCGTCAAGCTGGTCCTGCTGAAGAAACTAGCTTTGGTAACGCAGGGCAAATCTCTCCAGGTTATTCTACACCGTGGGCTGCACCCGGTATTCCGTTTAAAGCCGTAAAGTGGATGTTCCAACATCATGCACCTTTAGCGATTAACATCGATGGTAGCATGTGGCAGTTGAACTGGATGGCACAAATGTTGAAAAACTGCAATCCACAAAGCTATGCCATTAACAAAGAGCGTATGACGCGTGTTGCTGAATACAGTCGTGACTGCTTACGTGAACTGCGTAAAGAAACAGGCATTCACTATGAAAACCGCGCGAAAGGAACTTTGCAGGTTTTCCGTAATGAAGCACAGCTTGATGCAGTACAACGTGACATCCAAGTGTTAAAAGAATGTGGCGTCGACTACGAATTATTATTAAAAGATGACTTAGCCAAAGTCGAGCCAGCTTTAGCCTATGCCAAAGACAAACTGGTCGGTGGTTTACATCTGCCGAATGATGAAACAGGTGACTGTTACTTATTTACCAACGCTTTGGCAAACCTTGCAAAAGACATGGGCGTAGAATTTAAATTTAACCAAAATGTTGAAAAACTAGTGGTTGAAGGAGATGAAATTAAAGGTGTGGTGGTTGATGGTCAAGTGCTTACAGCAGACCGTTATGTGCTTGCTTTTGGTAGTTATTCACGTGATTTCTTGAAACCATTGAATTTGAATTTGCCTGTGTATCCTGTCAAAGGCTACTCACTGACCATTCCAATTGTAGATCCTGCATTTGCACCGCAGTCTACGGTTCTTGATGAAACTTATAAAATTGCCATTACGCGTTTTGACCAACGTATCCGCGTGGGTGGTATGGCCGAACTGAGTGGTTTCAACCACGGTTTAAACCAAGACCGCCGTGCGACCTTGGAAATGGTGACTCAAGACTTATTCCCAGGTGGAAACTTAGCTGAAGCAAGTTTCTGGACCGGTTTACGTCCAATGACACCAGACTCTACGCCGATTATTGGTGCGACTCGTTTTAAAAACTTATTCTTGAATACAGGACATGGCACCTTGGGTTGGACCATGGCATGTGGTTCAGGCAAGCTCATTAGTGACTTGGTGATGAATCATCAACCAGACATCAGTACTGAAGGCCTATCGATTCAACGTTATCCTTCAGCAGCCTAATCCGTTTTAGGTCATATTGATTCAAGGAAGAAGAAAATGCCACGTCCAATTACTGCAGTGATTCATAGCCAATCACTGCAGCATAATTTAAATGTTGCTCGCACTAAAATGCCGAATAGCCAAGTCTATGCGGTGGTCAAAGCCAATGCCTATGGTCATGGGATTGAACGCGTCTATCAAGCGTTCAAATCTGCCGATGGTTTTGCGTTGCTCGATTTGGCAGAGGCGAAACGCATCCGTGCTTTGGGCTGGACAGGTCCAGTTCTGTTACTCGAAGGTATTTTTTCAGAGCAAGACCTATTTGACTGCCATGAGTTGGGCCTAAGTTTCAGTATTCATAGTGAATATCAACTCGAATGGTTAGCGCGTTTTCCTTTAGAGGCACAGTTCGATGTTTATTTAAAAATGAACAGCGGCATGAACCGTTTAGGTTTTCGTCCGGAACAGTACCGTCAAGTGTGGCAGCAGCTTTCCAACTTGCCTCAAGTTCAACGTTTGACCCATATGATGCATTTTTCAGATGCCGATGGTGAGCGTTTCGGGCGTGATGGCATTGCGCATCAATGTCAGTTATTTGATGCCATCACCCATGATCTACCGGGTGCACGTTCAGTCAGTAACAGTGCAGCCATTCTCCGCCATGAACAGTTGCAGTCGGATGTGATCCGTAGCGGCATCATGCTCTATGGCAGTTCTCCAGATTATCCAAGCCACTCGATTCAGGACTGGGACTTGCAACCTGCCATGAGTCTGCGCAGCGAGCTGATTGCCATTCAGCAGTTAAAAGCAGGCGATAGCGTCGGGTATGGCTCAAAGTTCATTGCTGAAAGCGACATGCGTGTGGGTATTGTGGCTTGTGGTTATGCCGATGGTTATCAACGGATTACCGCAACAGGTACGCCTATTTTAGTCGATGGACAACGCAGTAGCTTGGTCGGACGTGTCAGCATGGACATGTTAGCAGTCGATTTATCTCACCTTCCAAATGCCCAAGTCGGCAGTGAAGTGGTGCTGTGGGGTACATCGAAACAGGGTGCTGTACTCAGCATTGATGAAGTCGCAGCAGGTTCAGGTACGATTGGCTATGAGCTGATGTGTGCTGTCACTGCACGTGTCAATTTTATCCAAGATTAAATTTTATTTTTATACAGTTTCATACAAGGAAAGACCTATGTCACATTCAGACATTCAAAAATTCAACACCAACGAAGTCATGAGTGCAGTCACTGTGTTTAATCAAGTGGTGTATTTGTCAGGGCAAGTGCCAAAAAATACCGACAATGATGTCGCAGGTCAGACCCGTGAAATTTTAGCAACAATTGATGAGCTTTTAGCTTTGGCAAATACAGATAAATCACGTTTGTTATCTGCTCAGCTTTACATCAAAAATCTCTCTGATTTTTCTACAGTCAATGCGATTTGGATTGATTGGATGAATGGTTGTGTAGCGCCTTCACGTGCCACGATTCAGGCTGATTTGGTTAATCCAAACTGGTTGATCGAAATTGCAGTGACAGCTGCACAAAACTAATTTTTTTAAACTCTCCCCGTGTATATCAGCGCTTGGGTTTCAACCGAAGTGCTGATGAGCGTATAAATGCCGCCCGTTAGGATAACGAGCACTGTATGAACATGGTTTATACGCAAAAAAGGACTTTAACAGGATGTTAAATTATGACGACTACCCCACAAGCTGACGGTGCAAATGCACCATCGCATGAATTACAACGGAAATTATCCAACCGCCACCTGCAATTGATTGCCATTGGTGGCGCGATTGGTACGGGCCTATTCATGGGTTCGGGCAAAACTATCTCTCTTGCTGGTCCTTCTATCCTAATCATTTATATGATTATCGGGACCATGTTCTTCTTCCTAATGCGTGCATTGGGCGAAATTTTATTGTCAAATTTGCACTATAAGTCGTTTATCGACATGGCTCATGATCTGATTGGGCCGGGTGCGGGTTACTATATCGGTTGGTCCTATTGGCTCGGTTGGGTCTTGGTCGGTATTGCGGACTTGGCAGCCATTATTAACTATCTCGGCTTTTGGCTCCCGCCAGACATGGCCTTTACTCCCATGGGGCAGGCTTTAATCAGTGTCGGCTGTGTGCTGTTTGTCCTTGGGCTAAATTTGCTGACTGTGAAACTCTTCGGTGAAATTGAATTTTGGTTTGCTTTAATCAAAATTTTAGCCATTTTAGGGCTGATCGTGATTGGTGGCTTTATGGTGTTTAGCCATTTCCAAGCACCGGGCGGTTCAGTTGCAAGCTTCAGTCATGTTTGGTCGCATGGCGGGATGTTCCCTCAAGGTGGCAGTGGCTTTTTAGCAGGCTTCCAAATTGCACTCTTTGCCTTTGTCGGTGTAGAGCTGATTGGAACCATGGCTGCTGAAACCAAAGACCCTGAAAAGAACTTACCGAAAGCAGTGAATGCGATTCCAACCCGTATCATTTTGTTCTATGTCTTGTCGCTATTTGTGGTGATGTCGGTGACGCCGTGGAATCAAATCCCTGCGGATCAAAGTCCGTTCGTTTCACTATTTTTACATGCGGGTATTCCAACTTCAGCCATCATTATGAACTTGGTGGTGCTGTCTTCAGTGATGTCTTCAATGAATAGTGGTGTGTTCTCTACATCACGTATGCTGTTTGGTTTGGCAAGAGAAGGGCAAGCACCACAGAGCCTAGCGCGTCTGTCAAAACGTGCTGTACCAGCAAAAGGCTTATTCTTCTCATGTGCTTTTATCATGGCAGGTGCGGCGCTACAGTACTTTGTACCAAATACGGTTGAAGCCTTTACATTAGCCAGCTCATTGTGTGTGATTCTGTTCATTAGTATCTGGAGCATTATTATGGTGTGCTATATCCGCTACCGTAAATTGCGTCCTGAGCTACATGCAAAATCGACCTTTAAAATGCCAGGCGGTGTTTGGATGTCTTATGTGGTCTTAATCTTCTTGTTCTTTACGTTGATTATTTTAAGTTTAGAGGCGGATACCCTTCGCGCATTGATGATCAGTCCACTATGGGTGATTATTTTAGCCGTGACGTATCAACTGCTGTACAAACCGCGTATGAAAAAACGTCTGTTAGGGCAACAATTGGACAACTAAGTAATACTTATCCTGTACTCGTGATGTTTGAAAGAAAGCCCTGCATAAGTAGGGCTTTCTTTTTGCTTGAGCTGAATTAATGGGTTCTAACTAAGTGTTAGATAATTGTATGATTTTATATATAAAAGCTGTCTAAATCAGGTGATTTCACTTTTAATGAGGCACTTTAAAATTTTAACAATGATTTATGCGTAATTATAAAATAGACATCCTGCGTGGCGTGTCCATCCTGTTGGTACTGATTCACCATTTCAATATTCCTTATAAATTACACGATACCTTTCTCGGCATCTCAATTGGGGGCGAGAGCTTAAGTACTTTGATTGCAAGAAATGGCAACTATGGTGTGACCATGTTTTTTGTCATTTCAGGTTTTTTGATTACTCAGCATACCTTGCAGCGCAGTGGTTCTTTAGCGCAGATTAAGCTGAAAGATTTTTATATCCGTCGTCTTGCTCGAATCATGCCGTGTCTGGTGTTATTGGTCACGATGGTCTGTGTGCTCGGAAGTTTAGGATTAAAACCCTTTATCAATCAGTCGCCCAATGGCGTAGAGGTGTCCTATGCTGTGACTGTTCTTTCAGCTTTGAGCTTCTGGATGAATCTACTGATTATTGAATACGGCTGGGTGAACTATGCTTTGGGCGTATTGTGGTCTTTATCGGTTGAAGAAGTCTTCTATTTAGCGTTTCCTGTCCTGTGTTTAGCACTGGGTCGGGGCAAAGGCTTTATTATTTTTCTGCTCGTTGTCATTGCGTATGCACCGTATTTTCGTGCACTCCATTTTGGCGAGGAAAGCGGCGCTTATCTGTATCATTATTTTTCTAGTTTCGATGGAATTGCCATTGGCTGCCTCACCGCAATATATGCGCAACATTTTAAAGGTGTAATTTACAATCAAAAAATGATTGTTGCAGTAACAGCGTTTCTAATGACCGCTTTATATTTTTATGCACCCATCAAAGAGGTGAGTACTTGGGGCATCAGCGTATTTGCTTTACTTACAGCGTTACTCATATTGTGTTTTACCCAAGACCTGAAAGTTAAACCTATCTCATACACGGCACGGAGTTTGGTCTGGATTGGACAGCGTAGCTATGAAATGTATCTGTTTCATTTGATTGTTCTCGGCTTAATGAAAGTGGTGTATTTCCCAAAAGAAACTTTAGCGGCTGAAAAGCTGATGTTGTTGCCTGTTTATTTTATCGCGGTGTTTATTTTGAGTTGGGCGATTGAGAAATATTATTCGACCCCGCTCAATTTAAAAATTCGTCAATCTTGGATACGCTCGTAGCGCGGATCTTTAGCTGTGCTGTTAATTTTTTATAGGCATTAAAAAGCCCCGAATCAATCGGGGCTTTTTAAGTGTGGAATTTTAAAATGTCGGTTTAACCACGACTAAAATCACCACAGCAAATAAAATGAGGGTCGGCATTTCATTAAAGAAGCGCCAAAATTTGTGTGACTTGTAGTGCGCATGACCAATCAATTTCTTGCGGTAATAGCCGCAGATAAAGTGATAAATCACTAACAGTCCAACCAAACCGACTTTGAGGTAGAACCACAGGGCTTCATGGTAGTGGCGCGTTGCATCACCCCAATCCACCAAGAAATGTGCCGTAATCAGTGTTGCAATCATCGACGGCCACATAATGCCACGGTACAACTTACGTTCCATAACCTCAAAACGTTGATGACTAACGGCATCATCACTCATGGCATGGTAAACATAGAGCCGTGGTAAGTAGAACAATGCAGCGAACCAACACACCACGGCAATAATATGTAATGCTTTTACCCACAAGAAAGCATCAGAAGGAGCATCCATCAAGTCACCCTAAAATGGGCGGCTTAGCCTTCCCACTTTTTGAAAATGAGACATGCATTTACGCCGCCAAAACCGAAACTGTTACTCATCACAGTATTCAATTTTGCGTCACGTTTTTCAAGCACGATATCAAATGGTTTTGCGCCTTCATCCAGTTCAGTCACGTTGATGTTGGGTGCAATAAAGTCATTTTGCATCATCAGGACAGAGTAGATTGCTTCTTGTACGCCAGCAGCACCTAAGCTATGACCTGTCATTGACTTGGTTGAACTAAGTGGAGGAACCTGACCTTCGCCAAATGCACGTTCCATTGCTTTTAATTCAGTGATGTCACCGGCAGGCGTCGACGTACCATGCGTATTCACATAGTCAATTTTGTCTACGCCGTGTTGTTTTGCTTCTTCAAGTGCCATCAGTACACAACGTGTCGCACCTTCACCTGATGGCGCAACCATGTCTGCACCATCACTGTTTGCCGCATAGCCCACAACTTCAGCCAAAATGTTGGCACCACGTGCTTGCGCATGTTCTAAAGACTCAAGCACTACAAAACCGCCACCGCCAGCAATCACGAAACCGTCACGGTCAGCAGAGTAAGGACGAGACGCTGTTTCTGGTGTGTCATTGTATTTTGAGCACAGTGCACCCATCGCATCAAACAACAAGCTTTGAGACCAGTGATCTTCTTCACCGCCACCCGCAAGCATTAAGTCTTGTTTGCCGAGTTGAATCAGGTTATAGGCATAACCAATAGCATCAGCAGACGTTGCGCATGCGCTGGTAATGGTGTGTGCAACACCTTGCATTTTAAAAGCAACACCAACGTTTGCTGTAATTGTGTTCGACATATTGCGTGGTACGAAGAACGGACCAACTTTACGTGCGCCTTTGGTATCTAACAATTCTTTCATTTCAACTACAGATGCAGTTGAGCCACCACCTGAACCGCCCGCGATACCATAGCGTGGGTTGCCACCAATTTGCTCTGCTGTTAAGCCTGCATTTTCAACCGCAGCAACCGCAGCATTATATGCATACATGGCACAAACACCCATAAAGCGTTTTAGCTTACGGTCGATACCATCAAAGTCTTGTTCAGCAGCAGCGCTGATATGACTTTTAAAATTGAGTTCAGCATAGGTTGGGTTAAAACGTGTCCCAGAAATCCCGTTTTGTAATGCATGAGTAACTTCTTCCAAAGTATTACCGATACATGAGTTGATACCCATGCCAGTGATTACTACACGTTTCATTTAAAGATCCCTTATATGGTGGTTTTGCAGAGTTACGCTTAAAGATGAATCAACAATTTATTTCTAAGCCAATTGCAACTCTTATGTTTTCAATGCAGATCATAATAGCAGAAAGAATTTTTAATTCTTATGGCAAATCCTATGCCAATTTGACTTGTCTTAAAATCAGGAGGAGGGCATTTCAACTTTACTAAAAGACACATATTCTTATTGAGATAAATGCGTACTACACCTAGTATTTAGCTAGAAATGAAAGATTATAAAGTACGGGGTACGGAATGGCGGATTCAAACAATAAACAGCGCAGTGGTTTCTTTTCAAATGCCTTCGGAGTGGCTAAAAAGCTCAGCCATACAGGTTTAAACATATTAAACCAAGTGAGCCCAGATACGGCCTCAGCACTGACCAATGCTACAACTGGTGATAGTGCGAGTACAAAAACAAAATCGAAAAATAAGCGTTATGAACACCCGCAGCAAGTCTTAAGAGACCATCTGCCGACAGTATCACGTCATTTATTAGGACGTCATTATGTCAACGCAAATCGAGTGGCACATTTTGTGTCGCCACAACTTTCCGATAAAGCCGCAGATTATTTTTTTAGCCAGCTCAATCAATTTAGCTCGAGTATGAGCTCGGTCGATGCCGTTTTAGATGAAGCAGGCGTGCGTGATTTAGAAATGCTGACCCAAGATGTCGACCGTTCAAAACGGATTAGTCAGGCATTGTCCGAACAAAATAAAATTATTGCCATCTTGCAAGGCGCACTGACTGGAGCAACGGGCTTTGTGGGCTCAACGGTAGATGTCCCTGCTTCCTTGGTGATGTCGTTACGTATGATTTACCAAGTGGGACGTTCTTATGGTTTTGACTTAACTAAAGAGTCCGATCAAGACATCGTCCAGTTTATTTTTAAACAGATTGATCTTGGGCTGATTGCGGAAAAACAAACTTTGTTGATGGCGATAAAAGCGATTTCAAGTACTTTGCAAACCCATGATGTCTCTCAGTTACAACAGCTTTTAGGTTCAAGCAATGATATTGAAGCCTTAAAGAAATGGTTGACCAATGCCGATGGTCAGTTGAAATGGGGACAGTCGATTGCCAACCTCTCGCTACTGAATAAGCTAGCAAAACTCACACCAATTGCCAGTGCAGGGGTGAGTGCAGCCTATAGTTGGCGCCTTGTTGATGATGTACACCAAAAAGCACAACTGGTTTTTTCACAAGCCCGCCAGTATATCATCCAACAAAAAGATACCAGCCTGAGTGCTTTAACAGCATATGAACGCTCACTTGAGCTTTTGGTGAAAGCCTCGCCAAGACTATTGTCACAGCGCAGTACATCAGATATTGATAGCTCAGATTTGAAGCTTGGGACTGAAGTGGAGTTAAATGGTCATCAAAGTATTGCTAAAGTAAAAGTTCAGAAAAAGTCCGACATAGTCACAGAGCCTGTCGCAACCGAAGAGCGTGTTCAACAAGGGCTGGAACAGCTCGCAGATCAAATGGTTGAACCTCATGATGCTGTTGCACCACAGCAACCAGCCCTACAAGTGGAAGAGGATCTTGCAGATTTATATCCAATGGATGAGGCTGAGGAGGCTACACAGAATAATAATGATTCTTTAGTACCAAATGAATCTACTACGGCTTCAAAAGTTGCAGCGAAACCTGTGGTAGAGCCGACTGAAAAAAAGGTTACAAAAAGACGAAATGCTTCAAGTAAAAAATAAACCCTTTAAAATAGATAGAAATTTGTAAAAGCCCTGATTTGGTCAGCATTACATGTAGTTTGAAATGTTGACCATTTTTACGTCTTAGCTTACAATTGCATGCCCTCAAAAAGTCGTCTTTTTTTGGGTTTTTTATTAACGGGAGAATTGCCAAATGGCAACAACAAATCAGTTGATCCGTAAGGGTCGTACGACTTTAGTTGAAAAATCTAAAGTTCCTGCGTTGAAGGCTTGTCCACAGCGTCGTGGTGTTTGTACACGTGTTTACACAACTACACCTAAAAAACCTAACTCAGCAATGCGTAAAGTTTGCCGTGTTCGCTTAACTTCTGGTTTTGAAGTATCAAGCTACATCGGTGGTGAAGGCCATAACCTACAAGAGCACAGTGTTGTTCTTATCCGTGGTGGTCGTGTTAAAGACTTACCAGGTGTACGTTACCATACCGTTCGTGGTTCTTTAGACTGTGCTGGTGTGAAAGATCGTAACCAGTCTCGTTCTAAATACGGTACTAAACGTCCTAAGAAATAATCTTTCGAGATTAACCTCTTAGTTCGCTAGAACTGCAATCCTTTATCGTCTCGCTTGTCTGATTTCTGCATTAATTTTGTGAAATTCAAGCGACGTGTAGTAAGGCCAGCGAAAGCACATGACACTTTGTGCTACGGCTGGATTAACCTGAAGTGTCATATATATAGGTAGTTTAAAATGCCAAGACGTCGCGTAGTTGCTGCTCGTGAAATCCTTCCGGATCCTAAGTTCAGCAGCCAAACAATCGCTAAATTCATGAACCACGTAATGCAAGATGGTAAAAAATCTGTTGCTGAAGGTATCGTTTACGGTGCTTTAGAACGTGTTCAAGAAAAAAACAAAGTAGACCCAGTTGAATTTTTCGAGACTACTCTTGAAAAAGTTCGTCCTATGGTCGAAGTAAAAGCACGCCGTGTTGGTGGTGCTACTTATCAAGTACCTATGGAAGTACGCCCATCCCGTCGTACTGCTCTAGCTATGCGTTGGTTAGTAGATGCTGCTGCTAAGCGTTCTGAAAAAACTATGGCTTTACGTCTTGCTGGTGAGTTGCTTGATGCAGCTGAAGGTAAAGGCGCAGCGGTTAAAAAACGTGATGACGTGCATCGTATGGCTGAAGCCAACAAAGCATTCTCTCACTACCGCTTCTAAGCGACTAAAACAGCCCCTATTCAGGAGGGTGACAGCTTGGTTTACGCCAAACTGTCATCGAATCGCTTTAAGCTGTTCGTCAGCTTAAAGCGCCTGTTTTAAACAACAAAATTTAGGAATGCAAGAAATCATGGCTCGTCAAACCCCAATTTCTCGTTATCGTAACATTGGTATTTCTGCGCACATTGATGCGGGTAAAACCACAACTACAGAACGTATTTTGTTCTACACAGGTGTATCTCACAAAATTGGTGAAGTACACGATGGTGCAGCAACAATGGACTGGATGGAACAAGAGCAAGAGCGCGGTATTACAATTACCTCGGCTGCTACGACTTGTTTCTGGTCTGGTATGGGTAACCAATTCGAACAACACCGTATCAACGTAATTGACACCCCGGGACACGTAGACTTCACAATCGAAGTTGAACGTTCTATGCGTGTTCTTGACGGTGCGTGCATGGTTTACTGTGCAGTTGGTGGCGTACAACCTCAGTCTGAAACTGTATGGCGTCAAGCAAACAAATATAAAGTGCCTCGTTTAGCATTCGTGAACAAGATGGACCGTACTGGTGCAAACTTCTTCCGTGTTGTTGAACAAATGAAGACACGTTTAGGTGCAGCTCCTGTACCTGTAGTAATCCCTGTTGGCGCTGAAGAAAACTTCCAAGGTGTAATCGACTTGATCGAAATGAAAGCGATCATTTGGGATGAAGCTTCACAAGGTATGCAGTTCGAATACGGTGAAATCCCGGCTGAACTTCTAGCTACTGCTGAAGAATGGCGTACAAACATGGTTGAAGCTGCTGCTGAAGCTTCTGAAGAGCTAATGGACAAATACCTAGAAGAAGGCGAATTATCTAAAGAAGATATCGTTTCTGGTCTACGTGTTCAAACTTTGGCTTGTCAAATTCAACCAATGCTTTGTGGTACAGCGTTCAAAAACAAAGGTGTTCAACGTATGTTGGACGCAGTAATTGAATTCTTACCGTCGCCTACAGAAGTTAAAGCGATTGAAGGTGTTCTTGACGACAAAGCTGAAACTAAAGCGATTCGTGAAGCATCTGACGAAGCTCCGTTCTCTGCGCTTGCGTTCAAAATCATGAACGACAAATTCGTAGGTAACTTAACTTTCGTACGTGTTTACTCTGGTGTTCTTAAACAAGGTGATTCTGTTTATAACCCAGTTAAATCTAAACGTGAACGTATCGGCCGTATCGTGCAAATGCACGCGAACGATCGTCAAGACGTTGAAGAAATTCGTGCGGGTGATATCGCTGCGTGTGTAGGTCTTAAAGACGTGACTACGGGTGATACACTTTGTGATGAGAAAAATGTCATCACACTTGAGCGTATGGAATTCCCAGAGCCAGTAATTGCATTGGCTGTTGAACCAAAAACTAAAGCTGACCAAGAAAAAATGTCAATTGCTTTAGGTCGTTTGGCTAAGGAAGATCCATCATTCCGCGTTCGTACTGACGAAGAGTCAGGTCAAACAATTATTGCTGGTATGGGTGAACTTCACCTTGACATCATTGTTGACCGTATGAAGCGTGAATTCGGTGTTGAAGCAAACATTGGTAAACCAATGGTTTCTTACCGTGAAACGATCAAGAAGACAGTTGAACAAGAAGGTAAATTCGTACGTCAAACTGGTGGTAAAGGTAAATTTGGTCACGTATACGTACGTTTAGAGCCAATGGATCCTGAATCAGAAAAAGATTACGAATTCGTTGAAGAAGTTGTTGGTGGTGTAGTTCCTAAAGAATTCTTCGGTGCTGTGGATAAAGGTATCCAAGAGCGTATGAAGAATGGTGTCCTTGCTGGTTACCCAGTTGTTGGCATCAAAGCTACATTGTTTGACGGTTCTTACCACGATGTCGATTCGGACGAATTATCGTTCAAAATGGCAGGTTCTTACGCATTCCGTGACGGTTTCATGAAAGCAGATCCTATCTTGCTTGAACCGATCATGAAAGTTGAAGTAGAAACTCCAGAAGACTACATGGGCGATATCATGGGTGACTTAAACCGTCGTCGTGGTATGGTTCAAGGTATGGATGATCTTCCTGGTGGAACAAAAGCAATTAAAGCAGAAGTTCCATTGGCTGAGATGTTTGGTTACGCGACTCAAATGCGTTCTATGTCTCAAGGTCGTGCGACTTATTCTATGGAATTCGCTAAATACGCTGAAACTCCACGTAACGTGGCTGAAGGCATCATCGCTAAGTTCCAGACTGGCGGTAAAAAAGGTGACGACGAGTAATCTTTCGATTACTATAAGCCCAAACTAATTCATAGTTAAAAACCAAGTGCTCATGCAGTGATCCTGCATGAGTAGTTTAAAAAGGAAGATCTCATGGCTAAGGCTAAGTTTGAACGTAATAAGCCACACGTTAACGTGGGCACAATCGGTCACGTTGACCATGGTAAAACAACTTTAACAGCTGCAATTGCAACTGTATGTGCGAAGAAATTCGGTGGCGAAGCGAAAGACTACGCTGCAATTGACTCTGCACCAGAAGAAAAAGCACGTGGTATTACAATTAATACTTCACACGTAGAATACGATTCTC